>Ga0214545_1011289_pt1 | contig 12412 bp, 7 predicted proteins | sample CNSS4metaG_FD_160064 | JGI IMG/M metagenome (GOLD analysis project Ga0214545, IMG submission 160064) | Root nodule microbial communities from cowpea collected in UCLA plant growth center, Los Angeles, California, USA - CNSS4 | ecosystem: Host-associated > Plants > Roots > Nodule | place: USA... | reverse complement strand
ATATATATATATATATATATATATATATATATATATATATATATATATATATATATATATATATATATATCATTTTTGTCCTTACTATTACTTAATACTCTATTTTGAATTTTATGAAATTATAGGCTCTTTCATATTATTTGACAAATTGAAGATAATAAAATGTAAGTGTTTTTGAACATTTTGGATAATATCGTATTTATTTTGTTGTGATTTGTGTGTGTGTGTTTATACATAAAAAAAATGGAAAAATGAATCTAGTCACAGCACATTATCTATTCTCATTCCAAAATATCATAATAAAAATTGAATTAACTAAAATTTTAAGTTTTTCATAATTGAACATTTTTAAATTGAGTTTATATTACGAGTTTTCATTATTGAGTATTCAAAATTTTAAGTTTTGCAATCTATTTGGATCATTTGATTGTTACTTTTGTATTGATCATTGTTTACCTATCTCTACATGAAAAAAATAAAAAAAAAAATTAATTGAGTTTTAAACTCTTTATAAATTTAAGTATTTTTAATTGAGTTATTTAAAAAAAAATCGAATAATTAGAGTTTTAGAACTTCATTTCTTTTTATTGTTCAAGTCCATGATGTTCTGCTTTAGAATGTAAATTCAAAGGATCTTGTCTCCCAAATTGAGTGAAAACACTCAACTAAAAACAATAATAGTTTTGGACACTTAAATAGAACCAAATTTATAATAAGAATTCAATTGAAAAAAAAAATCAAATTTATGAGGAATTTAAATCTTATTTGAGCGATCTTTTTTTCATATGAATAATCGTGGGCAACGAGATGTAAAGTAATGGTCATATCATCCCAATTTATGACAAAATTAAACTAAAAAAATTCTATTACAAAATATAAAGATTCACTACTAAATATAACAGTTTTTTTTTATATAAAAAAATACTTAATTCTATAGGTGACTTAAAAATTAATAATGCATATAATTTTTTTTTAAATAAATGGATATATACATTTTGAAATATGCTGTGAAATGATAAGAAGAAGATTAAAAGGAGTGAAGAGGGAGAAACATACAAAAGTAGAAATTACTTGAACGTACAATCTTCTAAGAAATAATTTAAAATAAAAAACAAAAATTTATTATGATGACCAAATCAATTATTTTTAATTAGATTCATATTTGAAGTAAAAGAAAATACTAAAAATCTGTTTAAACTAATTTAGTTAATTAATTTGGATTTATGGATTCAGGATGAGTTTGATATTATAAATTCCACGTCAAAATTATAAGCATGTTGTTAATGCCAGATAAATAATAATTTGCAGCGGAAAAAAGAAATGCATTTCAATTGATAAAAATATTTCACAGTCTAAAACATCTTTAACTTTTTTATTATTGTTATCATAAAGTATTCAATGTGGCATTTTCAATCACTCACCATAACAAATAAAATAAGATTTTTTCTGTGGATTAAATACACTTTTAATTCTTAAATTTAAATGTACAATTAAAATTCATTAATTTTAAATTTTAATATATTTTGATTTCTAAACTTAAATATAAAAAATAAATATAATTATTTTAATCTAATGACATCAACTTTGTTTGATGCACAGAAAAGTGTTATAAGATTGTATTGAGTTAAAACGTATCAAATAGTATAAACAATATTATTTAATACATCAAAAAATTTTTACATAATTAAATTAAAAGTACTATTTTTGAAATTTGATCACTAATTATATCAAAAATTGTGACTATGATAAATTTTAATTTTACATTCATAATTTAAAATTAAAAATATATTTAACTCATTAATTTTATTTACGAGTATTAACCTTTCGCGTAAAAGATAATCACCAATATTTTATATTTACAAATTAAACTACGCTGTTTAACAGATTTTATGATCGAAACACCGAGTATAATTGCTTCCACTGCTTTTTATATAAAAACCATTGTTTTTAAATATTTTAGGAATAAAAGATATTTGTAATTTTTTGAGGGAGCGAAACTAATATGAAAAACATATTTAAAGTATTATATACAAATCAACAAAATCAAATTAAATACTCATTTAATAACCTCGAGATGAACTTTCATACAAAGCATTTAAAATATATATAACATTGTACGACTTACAAAAATAAAATAATCTATCTATTTAAACATATTTGTATCGTGCATACCTAATAAAAGGACTAAAAGACAAAAATTTTTAAAACAAAAACAAAAGGCCACAAAAATATTAATTTAGAATGAAGCAACATTCTTAACATTACTCTGCCAATAAATATATATATATATATATATATATATATATATATATATATATATATATATATATTGAGAATTGGCATACAAAAGCAGGAAAAAAGAAAAAAAAAGAAAAAAACTTGGGAGTAAATATTGGGCAGTAAAACTAATATCTAAGACAAAGGATTGTATAACACATTCAGAAAGTGAAACTTGCGACCAAAGGCATAAAATTTTATGGTAATAATAATACATGAAATTCAGCAACAGAAAGAAATAGAAAAAGAAAATTGGTGAGACAAACTAAACTGTTTAGCTTCAAACTACATGCCATTGCTTTCATTCTTCTTTCTCAGCAGATCATAGTAAACCTTCGGCTTTCTGTACTCTGACATGCACATAGCCTGATTCAACAACACAGTGACATATTTTTCAATACCAACCAAACCAATACTTATCAACTTTGCAAACTTACCATATTCTCTTTCAAGAAATAAATGATTAAAAAAAAATGTTTAGAGAAAGGAATTCTACCTGCACTGCAAATGCCAAATGAATGAGTGTGGCTTCAGACCAAGGCCTCCCAATAAACTGGAGTCCAATAGGCAAACCTAATCTGTCAAATCCAACCTGTGAAATGCCAAACACACAATTTCTTTATAAACTAATTAATAAGAGTTTCATTTTTTTAGAGAAATTATTTTTAGTTTACGTATTAATAATTTTAGTTCGTGAAGATATTTAAGTTTACCCAAGATACCAAGAAATAAAGTAAAAGTGAGTATAATCCTACCGGAACAGTGACAGCAGGAAGTCCCAGAAAGTTTCCTGCTATGGAATAACGAACAAGTGCAGCTGAAAATTGTGGCAAAAAAAATCAGATTCTGCAAGGAATTTTTGGTGATTCATATACATAATGCTACCAATAACTTCAACATATCATGCAGAGTTTGAATTGATTGTTAATCAGATGAATTTCATGTATGGTGTACCTCCATTCACGTAGTCAAGTTCACCTGTCTGAATAGCATCATCTTGAATTGGATATGCAGTCACACTGTTACAGATAAATGTCATAAATGTGTTACCAAAGTGAAAAACACAAAGAAACCATGTTTGAGGAAACAGGACAAACCCAGTTGTTGGAGAGACAATGACATCTGCCTCGGCAAATATTTTCTTGTGAAATTGAAGTTGACGATTCCTGTTCATTAAAAGAAAAAATAAGATGACATTAATAGTGAAGAGTGTGTTCCAAAAACAGTAATTTTATTAATTGGCTTAATTTTTCATATATTACCTCATTTTCTGAGCTTTAAGATACTCCATGCCGCTGAAAGCACCATAGATGCTTTGTGCTACTCTTACATCCCATCCTAATTCTGCAAAATTCCTTTGGTAGTAATTTGGTGATGTCAGCAACCATACTTCTCAAGCTAGAGGATAATGACGAAGGTACAAAGTTTATAAGATTGCATACTTTTCTTTAAATGAATCAAGTGCAGTGGAAGACTCAGATCCGATTGTTATATAGTGCGCCAGGCGCATTGCTTCTATCTCTGGTATGGTCACGTCTATGATCTTGCATGTTTGACACAGAGAGTTAGCAAGTGATGATTGTGATGTGCTGTTTCTCAATTATGGGTTCAGTAACAGTATTACAAGTTCTTTAAGAATTTTCTGGCTTAAAAAGATATGATTTTGTTTATGTGGGGAAAGTAGAAACCATGCTAATATATCAGTGGTGACTATTGGCATTTTTATATTTTTCAGTACCTTCCAATTATAATGATCCTGAAGCTTGAGCAGAGTTTTGGAGCAGCATATTCTGACATCATTGCTGCAATCATCAAACCACTAATTGGTGGAAGTAGTGGTTAAACAACATGATGTTAACCTATTTCTAAACTTTTTAGAATCATAATGCATATATTTGTAGCTCGCAACAGGACTCTAACCTTGCCGTATTTTGCTAACTTGATGTCAGATATGGATTTTGTCAAACTCAGTCGTGGAAGATTTATATGGGTCTGAAGATTAAATAATAAGAAATTCAAAGATATTGGAAATTTATAACTTGAAAGTGCATATCTAGTCAGAACCATATGTGATATTAGAAACATCGAAAGACTTAAAAAATCATTAATTTGAAAAACAAGATCTTACCAATACACTGAAAATCTGCTGATATGGAATTTCACCACTGATAGCTGCATAACTATAAACAATGAAACAGTAGATGTTGAAAAACCAATCTTAAAATTTCGTTGAAGAAAGGATATCATAGAAAGGAGTACTAACACAATCAAAGCATCCTCAACTGTGCCTGCTAGTATTCCAACCATTCCAACTGTCCAATTCAGGGGAAGAACTCTGAAAATAGCAGAAGATCATTCTCCCAAGTTATTACATTAAAATCCTTCAAGTATTTAAACACGATAAAACAAATATGAATATCTACCCATCATGTGGTATACGTGCAAAAGTTGGTTTTAGTCCAACAACACCGCAAAGAGATGCTGGCATCCTTACAGATCCTGAACAGATAAATAAGCAAACATCACAAGTAATTCATCAACGTTTCAATTATTTGTACTCTTACTAACATTGGTGCACTACTAAGAAAAAATGAATGCTGATTTCAAATACCTCCCCCATCAACACCAAGGGTAACAGGACACAGTCCTGCAGACACCAGAGAAGCAGATCCACTAGAAGAACCTCCTGCAATCTTACTGCTATCATATGGGTTTCTAGCAGGCCTACAAAAGTAAATAAGAAAACATGCTCTTATCAGCAACTAGTTCTATGAACATTCCTTGAATATGACTATAACACAAATGATCTCACCCATAATGTGGATTTATCCCACTGGTTCCAGACCCAAGTTCATGCATATTGGTTTTCCCAACAAGTATGGCACCACATAACCTTAAACGCTTAACGCAGCAAGCATCATCGTTACACGGCCTTTCTTTGTGCAGCCACGTTGTACCTCCTTCAGAACAACATTTTTAAGAAATCAGCACATAATCATTTGAATAGAAGATTCCTTAGGTAAAACAATAACCTGTTGTTGGATATGGCAAACAGTCTATCTCATCCTTGATAGCAACAAGAACTCCGTCTAACACTGAAATTGGTTCCCCTGCTCAAATAGTATTACATCAGGTAAGTATCTGAACATTGTTGGGTACACATAATATATGAATGAACACAAATGAGGCTAAATCCTAATAAGAACCTCTGCAAATATGACAGTGTAATTTCTTTTAACGCATTCTTCATTATTGATTGAAAATTAGTGAAAAACACAGAATTGTGCTGGTCTTACTTCTTACATATTGAGATTTACTTCTGATTTCATAGTTCGTAGTAAATTTTAACTACTAACAAAAAGTGTACTTGGAGTTTCTTAGAAAATGTGTTTTTAGCAGTCCTAGAATATAATTCATTAGACTTGTACGGTTGGCAAATGACCCCATACGTTAGTTGAAAGTGGAGTCAGGGAAAGTTAAGTAGCATACATCTTATCTTTGGATGCAGAAAACACATGTGGCCATAATTATGAGTTGCAATAACAATAACAATAACCCCATCGGAAGGGGTCACTTAAATGTTGAATTGAAATGACATTTGACTTGCTCTGAAGTACCTCTTCGATATCGATGAGTTGATTCAGCTGCTTGTCTAAGAATATCATCAACACTGTAGTGAATAAAGAATCCCATTTGGAGAGAGGGTTTTGTGGATTCATCAATAGCCGCAATAAACCGTTCAGCAACCTGCAAAAAATTAAAGTAGAAAGAGAGTCAATGAATATATTAGTACATCAAAATTCCAAAGTCAGAACGAACTAGAAATGTGAAGGACTTGTGGATGCAGATTACTCATTGTACACGAATACTATTTTTCAACTTCTTAAGCTTTTTCAAGTTTATGCTTATAGTCATTAATCTAAATTTTGAGTTTCCAAAGCTTCTGAATAATGTCCCCTGAGTAAAAATGTAAAGACAGAAAAAGAGAATAAAACTTAAGTATATCGAAAGATGAAAATACCAAGCTTGGAGTTATGTCCCCTGACCGGTAAGCTTTGGCATAATCCATTATTGTCCAGCGGCAGAACGAAGAATCTGTTCCATCAAGTGTTTCCTGTGAAGATGTAGGCAAACAATCCAGTGCAAGATGAACTTTCTCCGGAGGAGGCAAAGAAGAGTCTAAGCATTTGACTTCTCTTTCTTTTAAGTCTGCAAGATTAAGCAGAAACGGTGACCCACTTTCTCTTAAGGCAACCTATGGCCAAAATTTTGCAATCAAATATTCTCATGTCCACAATCTCTCAAACCTTTAAAATCATGCAAGGGAACAAAGAGAGGTGGTTCTTGGAACTCTGCATTTGTGATGAGCTGTGAAAATGGAATAAAACAAAAAAGCACTTGCTTAAAGATGTTCTTTAGAATTCAATCTTCACTGCAAAAAAAAAAAGTTCATGAAATGGAACACAAATGGTCCTGGAGCTAGCATACCCGGTGAATAAGATTGTTTCCCTTCAATATGAACAGTAGGAAGGTTCCAATTATTGGACACTCCAATAGATGAGTGAAAATCTTGACTAAAAGTCCAGTCATGCGGGGAGCTGTGATGGCAAAGATCATTAGTAGTGTTTTTGTGGGTGTGCATGGATATCATCCATCACTATCAACACTTTTACAAGCTAACATTCTGGTTCAAATATCAAATCAAATGCCATTAATGTAAGCTTAAAACACCAGCACATGCAGAACCTTTCTGAACCTGATAGAGTGACACATACTAGGGGGGCTAGTCAATGTTATAATTGTCACAAGAACTAAATGGAAAACCATAGTAGAAGAAGAACAAATCAAGATACCATGATGGTAGGAGAGAAAGAAAGAAAGAGAAGACAGTGCATGGTGAACCTTTGACATTAGCTTGCAGGTAGAATTCAGTGCTATAGAAGCCTAAGTCCACATCCTTCACGGGAGTGTAAACCACACCCTTACGGTTCAAGAAATCCATTAGCCCCTGAAGGAGTTTTGGAGAAAAATGTCAGAAGGGTAGATAACTAGTTATAGGAAAATTTGGCGGAGATTACTAGAGGAATGAGGTAGAAATTCGATGTGCTTTTAACTGTCATGTTGATGGATAGAATCTGGTATGAAAACTAGTAGACAAAGTGGTTTGCGTGAAAATGGTAGAATTTATACGGATAAAGTTAAAACAAAACCTTACAAACAGTTTTGGTGTCTCTTTGGTGTGGAAAAAGCTCACCTACTTTTGCATGAACAAAACTTCATAAATTTTCAAAACCAACCATAGGGAATACCAATATAACCCTGAGACGTGTCAGTTTTTGATTTTTACTTTTAAAATTTAAAAAAAAAAATATCAATTGGATCCCAACTTTTTTTGAAAATAATTTTCAAAGTGAAATCTCTTTCAAAAAATAATTATTAAACCTTTTTCTTACCCACACTTTACAAAGTTAGATTGACTTTCACTGCCAGAATGCTTATTGTTTAATTACACTGTCTTTCATATACATTGCCCTTACATCTTTTCACTCTTTGTATGTATCATTTTAGTCTATATCTTAATATTCAATAAATTATACTCTTTCTTTCTTATTTTATTTTTAAGGTTCATCATAATCATTTACTTCAAAAAATCCATTTTAATATTCTAATTGTTAAATTTGATCAGTTTATACTACTATTACAAGATTCTGATGAACTTAAAAAGTTATACAACACAGATGATGTTTTTATTAAGCCAAAAATAGTTAAAAAATATATAGTGCTGTCAAATGAATAATTGAAAAATAGATAAATCTTATATCAAACTCTTGTGTCACTATCTGTTAGACACATTTCCATGCCATCTTGATCATGTTTACGATCGTTTCTTATTTTACTTTTCGTACTTTTCTTATTATGTAAGAAGTTTTATCAGTTAAAAATTGTTCAAAATCACGTAAAAAGAAAGAACTATCTTCATTACACTAGATTAGACCAAATTTAAAAGATAAAGAACTAAATAAGGTTTAACTTGCCCTGTATAAAAATGCTCATATCATGTAAGAATTATAGTGTATAGCTACATACTCCAAAAAACATGTTCAAAAGCAAGTTGTTTCCCTGAAAGTGAGTTGAAATTGTCTCAACCAAAAAGCCAAACATATATCATCAATAGAATAACATAGAAAGAAATATTAATTAGCTCATTGGTGAAATGAATGAACAAGAAAAGAAACTTTAAAAGACAGAAATAAGCCAACTTTTGGATGCTAAGGTAAGAGATGGCAATAAATTGGATTTACAGAGGAATTAATGAGCATCTGCTTCCACTTGATTTCACCAATTTAAAGCACAGTGTAGCATGGTAGTATTAGTGAGATCTAGAAAACCAATTGTGTGAATGTGATGCAATAATTTTGGTTGCCATATTGTTGCAGTACTTATTTTGGTTCTAGGGACTCGGTAGAGTGTGCAGGTTGAAAATGGTGCTAATTTGATAGAGGCCTGCTTCATCTGTGTGACTACGAGGTTCCTTGTGATTCCTCCAGCACCACCATTTTTTGTTTTATTTTATTATTTTGGGTCCTAGGGCACACCACCAAAGTTAATGCAATTTACTATATGAGTTGTTTCTACATTTATAGTGGTCCACTGCATCACATGAGCCTGTCCATTACTTTTCTTCTTCCTGCAAAAATTGTGAAACCAAATAGCTTTGGTTGGTTAAGGGTAAAATATGAGTACAAGAGCACATGAGATTAAAACAACTTTAGTGATGGGGACATATCAAGTTTCCGTAAGGGAGAGTAGTTGCTGCAACTTAAAGTGTTATGAAGATGGTGATAATGCAATGCAATTACTACTGGGAGCTCATAATATGCTGAAAAAGACAAGCAATGCAATTCTTCATCAAAGTGTCTTGTGTTGGCTCTATCTGCCAAAGCGTGAACCAAATATTTATACAACTTCAGATACTCGTATACTATCACCCACTATGATTAACATAAAATGTTTCTGTATATTTATGGAAACTAACATACAAATTATTTTATTATTGAAACTAAAGTAAAAAATATTATTTTTTCCAATTAAAATTAAATAAATGTTTATAGAAACTAAAACAAAACTAAAATGTTTATAAAGACTAAAAACAAACAAATGACGTATATACCAAAGATTGCAATAAAAGTAATATATTAAAGTAGTATAGTGAAGATAATTGATAAATGTTGGATATATTTTAAAAGGTTGCTCAAATAATTCATTTAAGAAATGGTTAATTATATTTATTAACATAGAAAAAAATACATTTGTGAATATATCAGTTATTTGATACTTAGTTTTGACATGAATGAAAGTCGAAAGTTATTTTTTAATAAGTTTACGAATGAAGTGACAATCAATATTTTTATGCTTGATTCTTTCCTGATGAGAGGGTGAAAGGGATTAAAAACAAGATACATGGTAAATTTTTTATCACAAAAGAACATAGTTGTGTCATTTGAAACTTCAAAATGTTTGAGTAATTGTTGTACTCAAATGACTTTACTAACCACTAAAGATGTATAAAACATAATATTTTGGTTTTGTTGATAGCTTTGAAACAGTACCTTGTTTGATTGACTTCAAAGAAATTAGAGAATTACCAAGAAAAACACAAAAATCAGTGGTGAATTTTTTGATATCTAAACAAGTGCCCTAGTCTGCATCATCAACATATATGCTGAAAGATGAAGTTTGTTTTGGTTGGAAAGAAGAGACTTTGACTTGAACTGGACTTCAAATCCTATAATAGGTGACAAACTACACCTAAATGTGTGATTAATGGATTATGTATGTACTAACTATGCTTGTGAAATGTTTGGTTTCAAATTGGTGTACACAAGCTTTTCAATTAATTTTCTATACACATAGGGGTCCTCAATAGGGTCATCATTACGGAGGTTGGGTTTTAAATTGAGATCCATAGATAATATAATTTGTTTGTTATTCGAAAACCATTATCACCAAGTAAAGATAAAGTATATTTTCTCTGACTTAAAAAGCTACCCTTATTGGATTTGACAATTTCAAGTCTAGAAAGTATTTATGAGAACCAAGAATATTTAGTTCAAACAAGGGAAGCAATGTCAATTGTACCTTATCAATACAAGAAGAATCAACATCTTCTATAACGAACTCATATTTCATACAAAAGCTTTCTTGATTTTTTTTTTATTGAACTCATTTTACATTTCCATTTCAAATGAATAGAAGATTTAGAAATAAGATTAAGAAAGATAATTCTTCTAATAGAATTTAAATTTAAGTGACTTAGTCTAATATGTCATATCACAACTTTCAACATTTGCAATAATCAAAATAAAACTATTAGATATTTTATTAGAAGATAAAGACATAAAACTTAACAAATAATAAGAAGCAATTTTGAAATCATAAAAATCATAAACAATATTTTTAAACTAATGAATATCATAAAAAAATACGTTTATTATTAATCATTTAAAATTCAATTATTTATCACAAAAATATTTACATACAATTTTTTCATAAAGATAATTTTAATATGACAAATATCTTATAAATATTATTAGACAAAGCATTTAGAATACAATTATCACATAAGATTTTTTTTTTTTTCGGAAACGTCATAACAAACTAATCAATAACTCTATATATCATAAAAAACAATTTCAAAATTTTATTTGTTGTTGCAAGCAAAACAAAAATTTATCCGTAAAATTCTTAATTTTTTGACCTTTGCAATAAAAGGAATAATGATAAATCAAGTAAAGTTTTCTCTCTAAGATGGTTAGAAAATAAAATCAAAATAGAAAATAATAATAATAATAATAAAAAAAAAGACAGATATGCATAAAAGAAAATTGACCAAGCCAAAAAAACAATAGGAATATAGGATAAAATTTTAACTGAAAACAAAATTTGAAAGAGTTTAGTTGAGGCACGCTATAAAAATATTCCAACTACATAAAATTGAATAATAGATGTTCTTTTATCGACATACAAACAATTGAGTGCAACGAAAGATTCATTAATCTTATGGACATTATTATTTTAAAAACACTTTTATATAAGTTGTTGTTATGTCTTTGCATCATACAGATAAATTATATTTATCGATAGAAGAGAAAAAATACTAATAAATCTGATTAAAATAAAATAGTTAATAATAATAAATCTTATTAAAATTAAAAATTGTTCACCACAAATAATATTTATTTATAAAATTAATGCTACATAAAAATATAAATAATAATAAAATACATACCAATTATCTATACATTCCAATTTTAAAAATGTTAAATGGAAAATAATTCTTTTACTATTATTGAACAAGCTGCGCAAAGTGTGAAAGATAAGAAAGATGCAATAAGAGTGAATATGAAATTAAGAAGGTTTTTTTGTAAGCAGGAGTCAAAAGTAGTTATAAATTGTAGATATTATACAGCTAAAATTGCCTAGTCAAGAGGGCACATATAATTATGGTGTGTACAAGTATTACTTTTTTAGTGAACAAGACAAAATATAATTATAGTCATTTACCACTCATCACATGTGGTTAATTAATTTTCGCTTCCTAGTCAGATCAAAGTAATGGTAATGATAAATGAAGATAAGATATTTAGCTCAACACCTATTCAACATTTACAAAACAATAATTTTGTTTTAAGCAATGAATCAAGTGGGAAAATTAAAATATAATAATACGTAGAAAATGAGTTATATTTTTTAATTGAGTTTTTAATGTTTAATTTTTTGTAATTAAGTAATGTAACTGTTAATGTTATTTTTTTCATGTTATCCAGTTATTTTTTATACTTTTATATTCTTATAATCATATAATTTTATTATAAATAATTTTATGAATCCATTCTTTTCTACCTCTTTCCTTTTGCTATCTCCAAATAATTTTTTTCTTAATTCTTCGTGAAAAGTCTATATTTTTCTACTCAATCATAATTCACAGTAATATTGACAATAACTTCAATAATAACTTTAAACAAAATTAACTAACTAATTACACTTTTTTTTTTTCAAAAAAGTGAAAAGTAAAAGTGGTCGGCAAATTTACTTTATAGGACTACTATCTTTACAACATGATAGATTCAAAATA
>Ga0214545_1011288_pt1 | contig 12413 bp, 9 predicted proteins | sample CNSS4metaG_FD_160064 | JGI IMG/M metagenome (GOLD analysis project Ga0214545, IMG submission 160064) | Root nodule microbial communities from cowpea collected in UCLA plant growth center, Los Angeles, California, USA - CNSS4 | ecosystem: Host-associated > Plants > Roots > Nodule | place: USA... | reverse complement strand
AACTAGAAACCAACTTAGGGAATTCAAACTAAAGTAATGCAAAACAAAGATAAAGGTGATGGAATAGAAGACTCCACTCTAGACATGCTTCTAGTGATCCTTCTTGAGGGAGCTTCTAAGGAGGTGGTCACGCCTTTATCACCTTTAATTCGTGGGGTCCATGTGTATTTATAGATTATTAATTATGTTTGCCCATTGCATGGGTTGGGACCTGGTTTGGGCGATAGGTGGGCCTAGGCCTTGACCTAGGCCCTTAGTCTCGACTATTGGGGGCTCACTGGATATAAGGGGGGCTTTGATTTCACTGAGTATCTTAAGGTGGTCGGCATAAACCGACTACTCCCTTTGGCGGCTTGTGCAGCTATTGCTCATATGCTGTCCTAGGCGAGTTATTCCTTTTAGCGTCTTATGTTACCGATTCAGGCCGGTTAGGCTTAGGTCAGCCCAGGCCGTTACTTGAAGGATTTTGCGTGTAGGTATGGTGATCGTTTATTATTATTATTACTTGGTTAAATTGGCTCGGTGTGGTATAGGGTCAATCCTTCAAGAAATGTGTGAAAGTGGGTTGATAAATATTGAAAAAGTTGGTTTGATGCCCACTTCACAAAAACAATGGCTTACACTTTGACGAAGATGATACTTGAAAAGAATTATAGAGTCAAAGTGTGTTTTTACACAAGATGTTGAGGAGTATGAAATAAGGAAATGAGGTGGGAAACAAAATTTTTGAGAGAAAAACAACTTGGAAGATTTAATGATAAAGTGAATAGAGTTTAAAGATGGGAAAACTCCCATTGAAAATTGAAACTTAATGAAAGGGATTGGTGAAGGATTGAACACCAACTCCTTAACAATGAGTTCCCTTTTTGCTTGTGAAAGGATCTTTAACTCTACCCCTTGTGATGGTTTTTCAAGCTCACTCTCTTGTTTTATTTTCTCTCTTTCCTCAAACTCTTTTATCTCATTCTCTTCTTTGACTTTCCTAGACTCTCCTCTTTAGCCTTTTCTTTCTCATCTATTTGCTTCCTCTCTTTTATCTCTTTTTCTTCTTGTTCTCTTTGAGCACAAAGCATCTCAAGCTTTTCTTTTTGTCTCTTCTTTTCAATCTCTCGAAGCTTTTAATGTTTAGCTTGCTCTCTCTTGTATTTCTCTCTTTTTCTTTGTTCACTTAAGAGCAAGTCTAAATTTTGCTTAAAATCTTTTTCTAGTCTAGAAAACTTAGCAATGTTTTGGATGAGTGCATCCCCAATGTCAATGAAGTCTTCCATTCTAGCTTGTTGCTCTTTAGTGATCCTAAATGAAGGGGGAATGAAATGTTTCCACATGCATGTTTTTAATTCATAAAATGTATTGATGCATGATTTTCTCCCCTTTTTCACATTATATTGCCTTTCTTGCCACCACTCATATGCACGTCCTACAAACCTAGATGTAACATGCCTAAGAATAGCTATGTGACTATATTTACTAAACATTGGTTGCGCCAATTTCTCAGTAACCCACATTCAATCTCTAAATGATATTGGTCCTATATCTTCCCCAAAGAATGGAATGTCACTATGAATGGTATGATGCAACTCATGACTACTATGCATATCTAAAGGCACATTATTATGCCTATCTACATGCATACGGCTAGAAGAAGAAAAACTCATTTTGAAACACTTTTAGCAAAACAATTTTTTTTTTCAAAAAGAAGTTGATGAATATCAAAAGAGAAAATAATGGAAAAGATTTCTAAAGATACTCCCAAGAAAGGGAGGTGAGTCACATGGACAAGCTTAGGAACCAAGCCTTTCCTAGCCAAAGATCTCAAGAATGCTTTCACAAAAAATTCTTAATAAAAATACAAATGAAAACAGATTGTGTGAAAACAATTGGACAAAGTGTGTGAATAGAGTGAAAACTTAAAGACCAAAAGAAGGTCAACTAGGTGTTAAAAGAACTTGCACTTAGATATCACAGTGACCTAAAACAGAAAGCTAAACATACAATTCACACAAAACAGAACCTGGACATTGAAAAACAAAGCATAAAAACTGAAAACATAAAGACTGAAAACTTAAAAACTGAAAACATAAACTAGACGAAAAAAATGAAAGCCTAAGTGAAGATACAAGTAGCCTTTGGAACCCCTTGAACCTCACACTAAACACGATTAAACTATTACAATTAAATGCTAAAGATGGGATTGCGCTAAAGCATTTTCCCCCCTGAGCCAAATGAACAAAAATAGCAACTAAAAGAGAAATAATACACAAAGGCCGTGATATGAAAACAACAAAACACAAAAGAAGATACATACGGGTCAGGCGGACTTGACAACTCAAAAAAGTTGGTCAAGCCTGACGACCCAAACAATCCAGGCTAGCCTGACGACCCAAACAAACCAGGCTAGCCTGACGACATAAACGGGTCAGGCGGGCCTGATGACCCAAATGGGACAACCAAAATGGGTCAGGTGGGCTCGAAGACAGAGACAGGCCGAACCGACCTAACAACCAAGCCAGATCAACGAGCCCAACGACCCAACCGACCTATTGACCCAACAAGCCTGATCAACCTGATGACCTAGTCAGGCTTGACCAGCCTGACGACCTAGACGAGCCTGACCGGTTCGACGATCCGGGTGATACTAACCTACCTGACGACCTTGCTAGGTCGGGTCGGCTCATTTACACAAACTTCCTAGGTGTGCCCGATGAAACAAACGGGCCTAACAACCCATATGGGTCGGACGCGCCCGACGACCTAGTGGGGCCAAGTCGGGCCAACAACCTAGATGGGTTGGGTCGGGCTGAGTCGACCAACTTGACAGCCATGACCGGCCCGTATGGGCCATCAGGCTGATCAAGTTTTTCTGGATCATCGAGCCGACCCAACCTAGCTCGTTTGGGTTTCCCGGCCGGGCTGAGTCGTCTGGTCGGCCCGACCCATTTGGGTTGTCTAGTCCGTTTTCAAATTTATCATGAACTCAAAACATAATTACGCCTAAAATAAATATTGTTAAAATGAAATTTTATCTCACAAGAAATTTAATTATTTTATCTAAACAAGAAACTGAAATATCATGTATTTTAATTTCTTTATCCAAACAAGTTATTTAGAAAATGAAAGAAATTTAATTACAAACAATTCAAATACAATGCATTTCAATTTCTCAATATTATTAGAATGTTTCGTCCAAAGCCAAGGTAAGTGTTTAAACAAGGTTACTCGACGAATTCTTTTTTACGAATTCTTTATAATTGCCTTATATCTCATGATTTATTTGGTTGGAGAATGGCTGAATAAATAATTATTTTTAATCAGATGGAAATAAAAGTTTTAGTTAGGAAATTATTTGGCGCTGTGTTGAACAGAAATTCCATGGAACTTCACGGGGCGTTCGAATCAAAGAGTTGGTTCGGTAACAAATTTCAGAGTGGCGTCGTGTTTTTTTGATAATAATAAAACTCAAAAAACAAACCAGATTGCGAGAATACGCGTCACTCAGCACCAGTCCGGCACGGCCAAAGGAAATTGTAACGAGGTTTTCCGTAACGGCTGAAAACAATATAGTATATATTAAAGAAAACAGAGAGAAAGAATATATCATTCACTCATTCCCTCGCAAGTGAAAACGCCACATAACCTTTGTTCTCTACGCTTCTTCTGTACACTTCTGCTTTTCGTTCATTTTTGTTTTCTACTATTATAAGAGGTGTTTTCTGGGTTCTCCCCGTCTGTGACTCACTATCTAGGGTTTTGTTATTGGTGTTGACAGAGTAAAGATGATAGACTTTGCGCGCGTGCAGAAGGAGCTGGTGGAATGCAGCAAGGACTCAGAGGGATCGGGCATCAAAGTGAGTCAGAAAAGCGATGATCTTGTTCAGTTAATCGGCACCATTCCGGGTCCTATTGGAACTCCCTACGATGGAGGCACTTTTCAGATTGATATCACATTGCCAGGTAGAATAAGTTCTTATTCCCTTTGCCTGTTTCTTTCATTACCCTTAATTATTTTTTCTCCCTCGCGTTAGGGTTTCATTTCCCCTCAATTGTTTGGCTCCTTCTTCGGCTTCACGTTTTTATTATGTTTCGTTGCTTTTGTTGCAGAGGGATACCCGTTTGAACCCCCCAAGATGCAGTTCAAGACCAAAGTTTGGTACGATAATGAATTGTTATTTACTGTTCTGTTTTCTTTCTTCTTTTTTTCGCAAAATTTGATCCGTAAGGAGCATGGAGTCCTTTGCCAAACTGATATTGTTAAATTTTTTGTTTTCATTTATGCAACCATCCGTGGGTATGGGAAACGGGACAAAGTGTGTTTTGGTTTAGTTTGGAAAGTTTACACTTTGTTGTTTGGGACATATTGACAATTTTAATGCAATAGAGTGATGCAGTTAAAAACCGTAGTTCAGTACGAAAATAAATTGTTATTTACTGTTCAGTTTCCTTTCTTTAAAAAATCCTTCTGTTTTGGGCTGAAATTTGATGCGTGTGAGTGGAACATGGAGTCCTTAAAGCAGCTGATATTGTTAACTCTTTTGTGTGTGTGTGTGTCTTCTGATAGTTTGTAATGTAATACAAGAATGTGCTTTGGGTTTGGATTGGAAGGTGATCTTTTTCCTAGACCTATGTGTTGTCATATATTCATGGATGACATAGATAATTGTAGTTTGGTATTTTGCCAGGGTTTTTCCTGATTCGATTTTGTCATTGATGCTGCTTGAGGTTCATTTTAACTCGCTAGAGAAGCTCAATAGGCTGATTCTCTTCATAGGATAGAGTGTGATAGTGCGACACTTTTTGTCTCTCGATCTTTTGATTCGCTGAGTTCTGTATTTCATCGTCTGTATATCAGCTTAGTTTCTGTTGTGAGTGATTCATGTTCTTATGTTAGGTAAATTGACAAGTTTAATGTGTTGGCTGCCGAAGGTCTAACACAACCCTCCTCCCTTACCTGGGCTTGGGGCCGGCTATGATACATAAACGGAGTTCTCTCATTGATTATTAAACTGACAGAATATATACCTCGTTTTTTTTGGTGTTCTCTCAAATTTGGAGAATAATAAGTTTCCCACAAGTTTTGTTGAAAACAGCAAACTCGAGGTTTCAACTAGCCCATATCAGGAGTTCTGACTTCTTCAGAAGTTTTTGATGTTTGAGTTTATTTTTTCTTTCAGCCTCTATAAAATGAGCTATTTCTTTTCTGATGCTAATATAACAATTAAGGCATTACTATCAGAAAATTGTTTTTTTGGTTGATTAATGTTTTGGATTTTATTGTCTCTATTCATCATTGAAGGCACCCTAATATCAGCAGCCAAAGTGGAGCTATTTGCCTGGACATCTTGAAAGACCAGTGGAGCCCGGCACTCACCCTGAAGACTGCACTTCTTTCTGTGCAAGCACTTCTCTCTGCCCCTCAGCCTGATGATCCCCAAGATGCTGTGGTGGCACAGCAAGTATGGCTCATTCTGTAGTGCAGCTGTGTCTCTACTTATGTGAAATGCTTCTTCTTGTATTCTGTGTGTGAAACTGCTAAAGAACAGTAATTTGTTGAAGATTATATGCAACGTTTTAGTTTTGCTAGATAATTTTTTGTGATTGTAATTTTGTCTGTCTATGGATAATGCAGTATCTGAAAGACTATCAGACATTTGTTAGCACTGCCCGCTACTGGACTGAAAGTTTTGCCAAGACATCGACTCGTGGGATTGAAGACAAGGTACTAAGTTTGCTGCCCCTTTTGATTTTTGGAATATGGATGCACATCATCGAGCGTATTTAAATGTCATGACCACTATGTGACATTGTTTTAACATTCATGCAGGACATTCTGTATTACTTTATTATGTAGATTTGTTTTGGATAAATTGGTCGTTTAGTATATTGTTTTACACAAGCATATATTTTCATGTATCTAACCTCACTTTATTGTGTTCTTACTGTTTATTGACATGTATAACCTATTTGAGAATATTGGTGTGCTTTTGACATAGATAGTGCAAAATTATGAAATCTAAGCTACTTAGGTAATTATTTTCATATCCATTGTTAGTGAATCTATTATGAAAATACTTATATATGATAATTTTGTAACACATGCAGTTTCTTTTTAATTTGGTACAGGTACAGAAACTTGTCGAGATGGGATTTCCTGAAGCTCAAGTAAGGAACATTCTGGAAGCTGTTGGTGGTGATGAAAACTTGGCTCTGGAAAGGTTGCTGTAGCACCAAGTTTGAAGTATCTTCTAAAGCGTTCTGTCATGGTCAAATTTAGGATGAGATGTCGCCATAAGATGATGGAACCATATAGACAAAAAAGCTTAATTAAATAGAGTCGTATAAATCTGTACTTGACGTATCGTATAGTCCTTCTGTTTAACTTTTGACTTCTTTTTTTCGTTGGAAACTTCGGTTCTCGACTACTTCTGATGATTATATCATTAATCAAATTACATGCCTTGTTGGCCAGTTTTTTGCATCATACACGAGTTATTTAATTACTTGGAAACAAGTCTTGTCATCGTTGGTATTTGACAATTAGATTTTTTTTTTCTTTTTAAGTGGGGCTAAGGTGAAGTACCATTGCTAATCGGAAGGTTTAATTAATCGATTACCATTACTAATCCGAAGGTTTAATTACCTGTCTGGTTATAAGTTTGGTTGGAAAGTTTTAAATTGGTCTTTTTTAACTTTTGGTTTTAATTGAATTTTAATTTGCAAAAAATGTTAGACTCAATTAAATTCTTATTCCTAGTTTTTTTGTTTTTTTTTTAAATTTTTTTATTGTTTCAAATTTTTTGTTGTCCATATGTTTGTGGTGTGAGAGGGTCCATGTTAATGTTATGTATCATTGTCTTGTACTTAACTCAATTCCTATATATGTTTTATTTGACTTGGTACTTACTTTTTTTTCTTTTAAAAAATGGAGTAGTGTTATTATATTTTTATTTATTATTTGTATAAATGTTATATATTTTTATTTATCTTAAAATTGGTTTTTTATTAAAATATTTTTAAATTTGTTTAAACCAACCCTAATGATATTATTAGATTTTATTTAAATTAATTATTTTTAATCTTTATAAAAAAACATAGATTAATAATATATTAGTTTTAAATACTAATATGTAATACCAAGTTTTAAAGACATAATAAACACTAAATTGAGTACAACACAATAACACTAACATGTGACACTGTTCTACCAAGTGTCACATGTCACCAATAGTGCCTTGTGTCACCCTAAAAGACTTGACATGTGGGCAACAAAATTTTTTACAAAAGAATTAAAAAAAGTAAAAAAAAAAAACTCGAATTGATAGGTGACACCAACAATAACACCACATGTAAGGTACTAACATAAATGATCTAATTGAGTCAGTTTTTCAAAAATTGCGACTCAATTTAAACAAAAAGCTAAGTGGGATTGATTTGAAACTTTTCAACCAAATATGGGACCAATTCAGTAATTAAGCCTAAACGAAACTTGCTTACTATTAGCACAAGTGATTTTGGTGCATGGATTTGATGAAGTTAATGCATGTGATCATGTGAGATTGATGAAGACTTAATGAAGAACTGATGAAGATTCATTGATGATCAAGCTTGTGGTCTGTTGCATCAGTTGAATTGTGATGAGTTCAAATTTTTGCCCTCATTTAATATTTAAATTTGGGGATTTAATTGAATTTTCTGTGCTAAAAGATTGATTTAATTAGGATTTGTGATTATTGGATTTATTGAGTAAGTTTGGTAAAAGTGGCGTAAAAATTGATTTTAGTTGCATAAAATATTATTGGATATTCTAACGTTTGTTAATGCAGCTGGAATTTATTTTTGGTCAATTAAATTGTTATTCAAACAATTGATTTCACTTAACTAAAGTGAAATCAACAGATTATACGGACAAATCAAGCTGTTAAATTCACTTATGACCAAGCTATATTAGCTGGTTTTTTAAAGAGTGGGGTAACACTTGAGATTTCTAAGCACGAAAAACAATGATATGAATTTAGAAAACTCTCTATAGATTACACAATGTGCAACTTATGATTGAAATCTTTGAATTTTGGAGCAAAGTTTTGCTTGTTTGAGGTATTAAAGAACGTGTTTTGGTTGGCTAGGGAGAGCCTTACCTAGGTTTAGTTGTTCTTGTGCTTTTGTGTCATTCCAGGTCTACAAGTGGGATCTTGTAGTGCAGGAGATAAGATTCTTATGGGATTCAAGAATCTTAGTGTTTTGCTTTATTCAAAAGTGTAATCTTTGAGGGTTATATTAATTCTTTTGATATAGTGCAAGATCAAGCTCAGGTTGCTCCGATAAACTGGATGTAGCTCAGTTATTGCGTGAATCAGTATAAAAATCAATGTGTGATCCTCTCTCTCTCTTATCTTGTTCTTTGTACTATACCTAGACAGTCATGATCGATATGGATGACTACTCGGTCCGAACCGCCTACGACTAGTCTTATCATAAAAAGAATAAATGGTTAGTTATTGCAAAAAATAACGACACATACATAATGGCTAATGCCACCTACTCTAAAAAATAACACACAAGTAAAAGTCGTCAACTCCAAACTTAGAAAATCACAGTGGGGTTTCTAGGATCACAAACATGGAACTTGGGCCTGGTCCAGGCCCATTCAAAGCCTTAACATTAGCCCAATGCAATAAAGAGGGGACCAACTGATGAGTTCAAATTTTTGCCCTCATTTAATGTGTAAATTTGGGGATTTAATAGAATTTTTGTGCTTAAGGATTGATTTAATTAGGATTTGTGATTATTGGATTTATTGAGTACGTAAGGTAAAAGTGACGTAAAAATTGATTTTAATTGCATAAAATATTATTGGATATTCTAACGTTTGTTAATGCAGCTGAAGTTTAATTTCGGTCATTAAAAGTGTGGATTTGAAATATTCAAAGTTACAAAATAAGTCCAAAATCAAGAAATTTTGGAAAAGAATAATTCAAGAGCTAAATGCACCCTTGTTTTTATTTACGCACTCCTCCTGAAAGTGGACCACAAAATCCTGTTCTGCACCCCCAGTTTTTACTAAGTTGCACTCCTCTTACCACTTAAACTCCATTCACTAAGATGCTGCCTTGTGGCAATCCTCACCTTCTAAATCTGTCCAATCATATGCTGACACATGTCATAATCCTCCACTCACCAAATTAACCAATTAGAGCTTGCCACGTCATCATCTCCTCCATCTCACACATGAAACCCTAACCCTAATTTTCTCCTCTCCCATAAGCACCATCAGCGGCCGTCGCCTGCACCTTCAATCTCGCGCCATCTCACGGCAGCCACCATGGATCTCGATGGCAGCCACCATTGAAGCTTCCATCAGGATCGTCAACCGTGCCACCAACGCAGCAGCCATGGCCGCCTTCACCACTTTTCGCATCTGCGCCAGTTTTTCTCAATTGCAGCAGCGCGACTGTGGAGAGCAACCACGCTCGAACGCATCTTCACCTGCAACGCACCAGGGAGCACACCTTGCATCTACAACAACTCCATCACAGCAGCGCCTCTCTATCATCTTCACCAGTGCAGATCTCCTCGCGCCACCAACGCACCAACCACTGCAGTTTTCACGGTCCACACCAGAAGACGCTGCACTCGCAAGCTTTCATTGCACCACCATGGAATCACCATCTCCATCACGCACCACATCGGAGCAAATCGGGAACTGCATCTACAACACTGATCTGCACGAACTAGACTGCATCTTCAACGCATCTGCAATGGCAGCATCATCGTCAGCCATGGATGCGCAACCTTCACCTGAAATCTGCACGAGCAGCCGCTGCAACGCGCAAGTACCACTGTAGTGTCACCGAAAAATGAGACCACATTGTCGGAGAAGAAGAAGAAGAACACAGACCTGCGCCATTCACGGACCTTGCCGTCAACGACCACCACGAGCCAGCGCTGACAGCAAAGTAGCAGCCGTCATTGCATTTCCAATCTGCAGAAACCCTAATTCTGGAGAGAGAAAGTGCACTGCCATGTGTCAACTTCTCATTGCATAGTCAAACTGGTTAATAGGTCAACTGGTCAATGGAGTAGTCAAAACTGGTCAAATCTAGTTAAAATTGTAAAAATGGTCAAACAAGAGGGGCATAATTAGAAATTGGACAAAAATTAAGTTGCTAATTAATTAAATAAAGATAAAATATTTTAGAAGCCGAACAGATAAATTCCAAGTCCGATTGAAGCCTATATAAAGAGGCCTGAGGGAGCAGAAGGAGGATACTTACCTAGCAACTCTCTGGTTTTGGCAAATATTGTCATCCACCACATCTTTCATTCTTCCTTTCACTTTATTTTCTTTTCTTCATCATATTATCATGTATTCCATCAAAGCCACAGAGGGCTAAGCTTTTAGGGTTGATTCCACTGTAATTTCTTAACTGGATTCTGAGGTTAGATGAATTAATTTATTTGTTCTTTTTATTATTATTGTGGTTTTTGTTTATCTATGTCCTTTGTTTCTTAATTGAATAGAAAATAATGATTTTTAAATCTACACGCATGCTAATCATATGAGTTAAAAAGTTTTTAAATTCAATTGAGACTTTACTTTGATTTTATTTAGAAACTTTCATTTGATTAAATAAGTTTTTGCCAATAATTGAGACTGTACTTTGATTAACGGTAATCAGTTTAACTAAAATTAGTCAAGTCTTTACTTTATCTAATTAAGTTTTCTATTTAGTAAAGAAACAAAGGAATAGACATGATTAGGCATAGTAAAATTTAATTGAGACTATACTTTGGTTGAATTTACTATGGATAATCTAAAAATTCTCACTTTTAATTAAGACTGTAAAGACTTGACTAATTTTATTTGTGTGACATTCATTCTTTGCATATCAAAACCCCTATATTTTTATTGTTACTAGTTTTAATTGCCTTTTTATAAGAATCAAATATTTGATATCAATTTCGTATTCGTTGTGAGACGACTCAGGGTTATCTTAAGCCTAACTAGTTTTTTCACTACTAACTTGACAATATTGAAGTTGCTAAAGTTAAGTAGTGGTATTTAAGTTGTCCGCTGTGACGCACCTCTCTTTCCTGGGAGTAGACCCAACGATATCTTAACTTATTTCTTTCTTGAAATCTTACTCCAAAACAAGAATAGGAAGAAAACAAAAACACAGAGGAACACTTTCCGGTGGACTGCGTAGTGCATGACTCGGGCCAACCCTGGTCAATTCTATCAACTCGATCCAGAACTTGAAAGGAACTTGCGTAAATCACGCAGGAGACTTGAAGGAGCACCGTCATCATCTGAACCTACCATTGAAAGTGTATCGGTAGAATCACCTCCGATGATTATCATATCTTCTGATCCATCACCTGAACCAGAAATTCAAGAAGATAGAATGGAAGAAAGAACAATAAGAGAGTTGGCTTCACAGATGCAGCAATTACACAAAACATGTGCATCCAATATCCGGATGGAGAATGTGAGCTTAAGTCTGGGTTAATCCATCTTCTACCTAAATTCCATGCATTAGCAGGAGAACACCTGTACCATCACTTGAAGGAATTTCATGTTGTTTGTTCATCCATGAGACTAACAACAGTGACAGAGGAACATATTAAGCTTAAGGCTTTTCCATTTTCGTTGCAAGATGCCACAAAGAATTGGTTATACTGCCTTCCACCAGGATCCATTAATACTTGGGAGACTCTGAAAAGATTATTTCTGGAAAAGTTTTTTCCAGCATCTAGAGTTGCTGCTATTCACAAAGATATTTATGGGATAGGGCAACAAGAAAGAGAACATCTTCACGAGTATTGGGAAAGATTCAAAATGTTATGTGCTTCCTGTCCTCATCACCAAATAAACGAGCATCTCCTCATTCAGTACTTTTATGAGAGATTGAGTATCATGGATAGATAAATGATAGATGCTGCAAGTGGGGGGTCATTGGTTGACAAAACGCCAACAAATGCGAGACAATTAATTGAGAATATGACGTTGAACCATCAACAATTTACCACCAAGAGTAATTCTATAACCCTATTGAAGGGAACCCATGGAGTAGAAGCTTCATATGTTGTAGATCACAAGAAAATAGAAGGGAAGTTGGATGACTTAGCGACCATGGTAAGGACCTTGGCAGACTTACATAAAAAGCCTACCCCTTCTACCTTATGTGGAATTTGTGCTTCTACTAATCATCCTACCGAGGCTTGTTCTATGTTAAAAGAGACAGGGACGTTAGACAATGAACAACCTCAGGATTATGCTGCAAACATCTATGGCAATAATAGACCACCTCGGCAGCAATACAACCATGATTTGTCCTCCAACAAGTACAACCCAGATTGGAAGGAATATCCCAGCCAGAAATGGGGAAATCAACAGTCTCAACACCAACAAGTCTATGTTC
>Ga0214545_1011286_pt1 | contig 12418 bp, 5 predicted proteins | sample CNSS4metaG_FD_160064 | JGI IMG/M metagenome (GOLD analysis project Ga0214545, IMG submission 160064) | Root nodule microbial communities from cowpea collected in UCLA plant growth center, Los Angeles, California, USA - CNSS4 | ecosystem: Host-associated > Plants > Roots > Nodule | place: USA... | reverse complement strand
TTTTTATATATATATATATATATATATATATATATATATATATATATATATATATATATATATATATATATATATAAAGAGAGAGAGAGAAATAAGTTGATTTGGTTTTAATCATCTAGTTTAATTAAGTAGATATATAAGTTTTGTTTTGAGAAAAACAAACATAGTTTTATCTAAAATTAGCACCTAGTTCTATAGTTAGAAAAAAAATTAAGAAAATTTTGTACTGTACTTTACCTACATAAACTAAATAATTAGAAAATAATAGAACTATAATATAACACTTTATATATAATGAAAAAATATTATTTATTTGGTTGATGTTGGTTGAATTGGTAAATTTAAAATCTAAGACTTGAAATAATTTTCACTGGATTAGATTGGTTTGTTTTGCGTTGATTAAATCAAACTAACATTTTACACAATTTAATTGATTTAACTTGAATTCTTAATTGGGCCGCATTGATTCAAATTGACGATCATGTCAAGTAAAAATGGTTATTTTTTTTATTAATGAATAAGACTTTTTTTTTTTTTTACTTTTCTTTTTATAATGAGTTACTTACTTTAGATAAGTTGAATCTTATTAACATTTAGTATACAATTTTATTAACATTCTAAATAATGATAATCTGAAACTTTTAATATAAAGTAGATAAACCATTACTCTTTTAGCATATATTTATTTTAGCATAGTTATAGTTATTAATTTTTAATATAACTTTTTTTATCTGTTGAAGTAATAAAGAATGCAAGAAGCATGTCGATAATCAAAATGATGTAATTTTAAATTTCATCTTTTTATCTATAATTTTAATTACTAATTATAATGAAAATGTTAAAAAAAGTTATTGCCATAAAAAAAAGTATGTATCTTAAATTGATAGCATGGGAGATGTTGTGACATATGATGAATTAAATATGTTTTTATTCGTTAATTTTCATACAATTTTGAAATTAATTCATTTCAAAATTTTAGACTAATTTAGTCCTTAATCTTTCAAAATATGTGAATTTAGTATTTTTAATCAAATTTTGTTAAGTTTAGTTGATATTTTAAACACATTTCACAATAGCATTTGACTTGACGTTAAAGTAAAAATGTGTTAAATATTATAAACAACTCAGATACAATCTTAAAATACGTACAAAATATCAAATAAAATTAACAAAATTTGATTAAAAATGACTACATCTACATATTTTATAAACGAAAGATTAATTGGTCCAAAACTTCAAAATAAACTAATTCTAAAATTCACTAAAAAGTTAAAAAACAAAAACATATTTACACGTATATGTTTTCAATTATTAGGGTTCGAAAATTTGAGCAAGATAAAAAGAAAACAAATAACATTGAATTGAGATTTTATTCTATGGTTGCAGGTCCATTGTTTCACATGGGGTGGTACCATCTGTTCTACCAATATAATCCTGATTCAGCTGTGTGGGGGAGCATCACATGGGGCCATGCAGTATCAAGGGACATGATTCACTGGCTCTATCTACCCATTGCCATGCTCCCTAACAAGTGGTACGATATCAGCGGTGTATGGACCGGATCAGCCACGATTCTGCCAGGTGGCAAAATCATAATGCTTTACACAGGTGACACCAATCAATATGTGCAAGTGCAAAACCTTGCATACCCTGCCAATCTATCTGATCCACTTCTTCTCGACTGGGTCAAGTATGCGGGTAACCCGATCCTAGTGCCTCCGTCCGGCATCGGATCCAAGGACTTCCGAGACCCGACCACGGGTTGGGTCGGGCCGGATGGAAAATGGAGGGTAGCAATTGGGTCAAAGAAAGGAAAAACGGGCCTTTCGATAGTTTACACAACCATTGATTTCATCAACTTTGAGCAAAATGATCACTACTTGCATGCCGTCCCGGGTACGGGTATGTGGGAATGTTTGGACTTTTACCCGGTTTCGATAAACGGGTCGAAGGGTTTGGATACTTCGGTTAACGGGCCACAAGTTAAGCACGTCCTAAAAGCTAGTTTGGATGATGCAAGGGTAGATAGTTATGCAATTGGAACCTATTTTGTTGAAAACGACACGTGGGTACCCGATAACCCGCTTAAGGATGTGGGTATCGGGTTGCTTTTGGACTATGGAAGATACTATGCTTCAAAGAGTTTCTATGATAGAGAAAAAGAGAGAAGAATTCTATGGGGTTGGGTCAATGAAACTGATATAGAAAGCGATGACTTAAGAAAGGGTTGGGCTTCTCTTCAGGTATCAATTTTTCTTTTTTAAGTTTAATTCTCTCTTTTGCTTCTTCAACTTTGATTGTGATTTTAGTTTAGAGACATTTTTGTGTTAAATTTTCCCATTCTGAAATTAAGAGGATGCAATGTAACTAGTTTGATTGTCAAGCACGGAAAGTGTTTGATGAAATGTCGTAATTTTTCATGGTTGAGCTTATAACTTCATGTGAATATAAAGCTTAACTACATCTTTTCTGTTTTATCAGACAATTCCAAGAACAGTGTTGTTTGATAACAAGACCGGGACTAATTTGCTTCTGTGGCCAGTGGAGGAAGTAGAAAGCTTGAGACTAAGTAGTGATGAATTTGAAGGAGTGGTGGTTAAGCCTGGCTCTGTTGTGCCACTAAACATAAGCCTAGCGACACAGGTTTGTCCTAGAATTATGTAAGTTTACTCAAATGTTTTTCTGCAGTGTCACTCACAGTAATTGTACTCACCAGTAATTATTTTCATTTCCCAAAAACTATCCCAGTTGGACATATTTGCTGAATTTGAGATTGAATGGTTGAACTCCGAAAGTATTGGTGAGAACAACATAGGTTGTGGAAGGGGTGGTGCAGCAGAAAGAAGTGCTTTTGGACCATTTGGTCTTCTAGCAATAGCAGATGACTCACTTTCTGAACAAACCCCAGTTTATTTTCGCCTTTCTAATACTACCACTTTCTTCTGTGTTGATGAAACAAGGTAGGAGGTTTGCACTTGGTTATACAAATTTTCTCTTTTTAAAGAAGAAACACGGTAATGAGTTTTTGGGTGTGATGTAGATCATCAAAGGCTTCTGATGTTGCAAAGCCAATTTATGGCAGCAAGGTTCCAATCCTCAGTGATGAAAAATTATCAATGAGGGTATTGGTAAGTGTGAATTGCACTTCTTGTTCACTTGGCATGTGGTTGTACATTACCTATTTTTAGTTTTTATCATTGGTTTTCTCTTTAGATTTTGTTAATGCATGTTCATATGTAGTTTGGGGTGAAATTATGTTTATTTTGTCTTAGTTAATACACAGTTTTTTGTAACAATTAACTTTCCAATTTGATCAGGTTGACCATTCAATTATTGAGAGCTTTGCTCAAGGAGGGAGAACTGTGATCACAAGTAGGGTTTATCCAACTGAAGCAATATATGGAGCTGCAAGATTATTTGTATTCAACAATGCTACTGATATAAACATTAAGATCTCCTTAAAGATTTGGCAATTGAACTCTGCTTTCATACGTCCTTTTCCCTTTGATCAAGGTCAGTGAAGAGTGTTTATTTATATTATTCTCATTATCATTATGATGATTCGTGTATTACTATTGAGATCAACAATCATTCATGAAGTTACTGAATTTTGGTTGAATTATCAATCACTTTATTGGGAATTCATTGCAAGTTAACATTAGCAAGAGCAAACGTTTTTCCCCCAAAAGTCTCTTAATTCATAGGATTGGATATCTAATTAAGAGAAGCACCATTTCTCATGTTAAAAGTCAATCTTCACATGTTATTGATTTAAGATGAGAACATAGATATAGGTTTCTGCATAAATATTAGGTTAAAATACTCCCTTGGTCCATGTTTTTGTTGAAAAATCTCAAATAGGTCCTAAGATTTTTTTTAGTCTCAATTAGGTCTATATTTTTGAAAATGTGTAACAATTAGGTCCATTTCGTTAGTATAGAGTTGACGGTGTTAAATATGTTCCACTTGTCAGCTCCACATTTTTTTGAATTTTTTTGAATTTTTTTAAAATTTTTTTAAATTTTTTAAACTTTTTTTAAATTTTTTTTTATTTTTTTTTGAAAATTATTCATGCCACGTGTCACGTCAGTATTGTGTCACGTGTTAAGTCAGTAAGGTGACACATGTCAAATCATTGTCTGAATCTCAATTTAGTCCATATATTTGTTATTTTTATTACATTTCAGTCCATTTTTTTTAAATTTTTTAAATATATTTATTTTAATTTTTTACAAAATTATTTTAAAATTTTATATTTAAATTTATAAAATTGTTAATTTTAAACCAACTCTAACATTTGTATATAAATTATTTAAAACAATTTTGTAACAAGTTAAAATAAATATTTTAAAATTTTAAAACAAAATATAAAATAAACTTAATATTATTAAAATGTTTAATAACAAATATCATTATAAAATTTATATAAAAGTTAAATTTGATCTCAATTTAGAGAGAATGAAATTGAAAATTAAAAAAAAATGGACTGAAATATAATTAAAATAACAAATATATGGACCAAATTGAGATTAAGACAATGATTTGACACATGTCACCTTACTGACTTGACATGTGGCACAATACTGACATGACACGTGGCATGAATAATTTTTAAAAAAAAAGTTAAAAAAAAATTTAAAAATTTAAAAAAAATTCAAAAAATTGTGGAGCTGACACGTGACACATCTTTAACACTATACTAATGGAATGAGCTTAATTATTACACATTTTAAAAAATATGGACCTAATTGAGACTAAAAAAAATCTTAAGACGTATTTGAGATTTTTCAACAAAAACATGGACCAATGGAGTATTTTAACCTAAATATTATAAACTGTAAACATATTCTATATAGAAATAAATACATTATTTCACTAAAAAAATAGATTTTATCACATACAAATATACAAATGATTATTATAAGTGATTTTGCTGAGAACTTTCAGTCATGCAACGAATTCATAAAGAAATAGAATTAAAACAATGTAAGAAGAGACGATAAACTAATTTGAGTTAGCACTAACATAAAACACGTTAAGGCATTGACTTTTTTTCATTGATGTTTTTCTTCTTCTTCTTTTTTTCTGTGGTTGTTCATGTTTCATTTTAACATTAAACTCTCTACAATTCTCTTTGGTATGGCATAAATTACGAATAAATGAACGTAAAATCATGGACTTCATTAATGCATGCATCTATTTTGTTCTTTTGTTCATTATAATAATTAAAATTGTTTTAAGTCATGAAAGCATATATTCCATAATAGTTCTACGGAACTTTTTAATATTGAGACATAGTTTAATTTTGTCTCATGTTTTTTTATAATAATTAAAATTGTTTTAAGTCATGAAAGCATATATTTCATAATAGTTCTACGGAACTTTTTAATATTGAGACATAGTTTAATTTTGTCTCATGTTTTTTTTTTCAGAAAAAAAAAATGCTTTGCCCTAGATAAGTAATCGATGAAAGGTATGCATTTTTAATTAATACTACATTTATAAATTTGTTAATAATCAATGTGAATCAATAATAATATTCAATAACAATTTTTTCAATAATAAATAATGAATTTTTTTAAATGAGAATATAAAAAAAATTGAAATTAACTTTGACACTAACTGGGTGAAGCGGTGTTCGCAAATTATGAAGGCTCAGGATCTGAATCAAATAGCAATTCGCGCCCAAAAGCAACTCCTCACAAACCCTAACCCCCAATTGTTGAACCCTTTACTATCACTTCTCAGAAATTCGAAAAATGCATTCTTTCATCTCTACAACCAAATGCTCTCACACCCTTTCTCCCACAACCACTACACCTTCACCCACGCCATCAAGGCCTGCTCCTCCCACCACGCGCACTCCAAGGCGCTCGAAATCCACGCGCGGCTCATCAAATCCGGTCACCATGTCGACATCTTCATCCAGAACTCGCTCCTCCACTCCTACCTCGCCCGCAACGACGTCGTCTCCGCCTCAAACCTCTTCCGATCGATTCCCTCCCCCGATGTCGTTTCATGGACCTCACTGATATCGGGCCTCGCCAAATCGGGCTTCGAGGCCCAAGCCCTTCAACATTTTTCCGCAATGAGCTCGGAGCCCAGAATTGTCGAACCCAATGCAGCCACCCTTGTCGGCGCGTTGTGCGCGTGTTCGTCGCTCAGGACTCTGAGGCTCGGCAAGTCCGTTCACGCTTACGGCGTGAGGATGATTGCCAACACTAATATTGTTTTTGACAACGCGGTGTTGGACTTGTACGCAAAGAGCGGGTCGTTGAAATATGCGAAGAACCTGTTCGATAAAATGTCTGTGAGGGACGTGATTTCTTGGACCACTTTGTTGATGGGTTACGCGCGTGGTGGTCACTGCGAGGAGGCTTTTGGTGTGTTCAAACGAATGGTGCATAGTGCAGAAGCTGAACCTAACGAGGCAACTGTAGTAACTGTTTTATCAGCATGTGCCTCTATCGGAGCATTGAGTTTGGGGGAGTGGGTGCATTCGTATATTGACTCACGACACGACCTTGTGGTTGATGGAAATATTGGGAATGCTTTGCTCAACATGTATGTGAAATGTGGAGACATGCAAGTGGGGTTTAGGGTTTTTGACATGATTGAGCACAAGGATGTTATCTCGTGGGGCACTGTTATCTCCGGGCTTGCCATGAATGGTTATGGGAAAAGAACATTGGAGGTATTTTCACGCATGTTGGTTGAAGGGGTTGAGCCTGATGATGTTACTTTTATTGGGGTGTTATCTGCATGCAGCCATGCGGGGTTGGTGGATGAAGGGGTTATGTTTTTCAAAGCAATGAAGGATTTTTATGGCATTGTGCCACAGATGAGGCATTATGGTTGTGTTGTGGATATGTATGGACGTGCTGGTTTGTTTGAGGAAGCTGAGGCTTTCCTTAAAAGCATGCCTGTGGAAGCTGAATGGTCTATTTGGGGAGCTCTTCTTCGAGCTTGCAAAATCCATGGTAATGAAAAGATGTCTGAATGGATAAAGGGACAACTCAGGGGGAAAAGTGTTGGTGTTGGTACCCTTGCTTTGTTGTCTAACATGTATGCCAGTTCTGAACGATGGGATGATGCTAATAAGATTCGGAAGAGTATAAGAGGCACTGGAGTGAAGAAAGTTGCTGGATGTAGCTGGGTAGAGCTTGAGGTTTACAATAACAGATCGGATTCAAATGTGTGTGCTGCCTAACAAGGAGGATATTATCAATGAAGCTTTGACATGGAGAATGGTACTACCAACAATGATATAACCTCATGAGGTTGAATATGAGTGCAGATCTTAGCATTACTCTGTTCATATGTAGAGTCAATATGTGATTCTTCTCAGAATCGCAGCAGCGACCAGATCCTACTACAAGAACAGACCGAGGCTGTACTAAAAAATGAACCCCCTTGGAAATCCCAACACCAGTGTGGTAGCAACAGGATCCGAAGCACAGAACTTCAACGCATCATTCATAACCTCCGCAAACGCAGTAGGTTCATGCTCCTCTTAAACTACACGAACTAAGATTAGATGGAACAATGCCATCATCACCATAATTTGTGCTCTTCAAATAAGTTGTTTAATTTCAAAATTGTGAATCCTTGTTGATGGAAATTTTCCTTAAATACAATACTTGTGAATTTAAACATTAGTTCCCAAAAGGTTACGGACTCTCAATTTTGTTCTTATGTGCAAATGGTTCTTAAATTGCTTCCTATTAGTACAAACTTTACAAGTTTGATCTCTGCTATCATATGTTGTCTGCTAACCACACTGCACTTTTTTAATTTGGTTGTGTGCTACACTTAGGGGCCAAACTGACTATGTTTACATGTACAGGATAAGTTTTCATGCATGTGTACCAAATTAAAAATCTGCAACACATGTGCATATTCTTTCCAAAGTAACACATGGTGCATTTTAAATATTCTTTCATCAATATTTTGCACTCATTATAGAAAACTTGTTTTTCTTAAATATTAAAACATACACTCTTTAAAAATTAAAATACTAAATATTCTCTTAGATATGCTTAAATTACACCCCTCTTCCTTCTTGATTTAAAATATGCATTTCCTTTTCCAAAGAGATGAATGTGTATATTACAGTACTTGTGAATACATATAAATAAGTTTCCTTTGCAACGTGTCTCCAATTCCTTTAAAAATATTAGTCCCGCTGATATTTCGTCCTTTTTTTTACAACTAATACTGTCACAATAAATAATTTTGAACACTCAATTCTCGAGTTTAGTTTTTCAAGAGATATAATATCAAGGGTGAAGTATGTTTTTGGTTTCTTAATTTTTAGTGAATTTTGAAATTAGTCCATTTTGAAACTTCAGACTAATTTAGTTATTTATTTTTCAAAATACGTGAATTTAGTTATTTTAATAAAATTTTATTAGGTTTATTGTATATTTTGTATGTATTTTACAATTGTATTTGAGTTGTTTATATTATTTGATACATTTTTTCTTTAATGTTAAGTCAAATATTATTATGAAATGCGCTTGAAATGTCAAATAAACTTAACAAAATTGATTAAAGTTACTAAATTCACATATTTCGAAAATAAACGACTATATTGGTACAAAGTTTGAAATGAACTAATTTCAAAATTTACTGAAAGTTAAAACACCGTAAATATATTTAACACTAATATCAAATACCAAATGGAGCAAGAATAGCAGTTATAAACATCTCTGAAAATTATAGAGCTCAATAACTTTGGGCCAACCACATTTTAACTTATGTACCACTCTCGTACCTCATTTTTGCACCCGGTACATGTAGAGGAATTATTAAAACATCATTTGTTCATAGTTTAAATATAAAAAAAAAACATCATTCTTCTTGAAATCCATTCAAGATATTTTAGAAAATTTAGAATAGTGTATCTAAAAATACATTATTAGTAGTAATTTACGAATTAGATAATTAGGAATGTTTTTTCTAGAATTATAATCTGATGGAATCCATAATATTTTGAGATTATGCAATAAGAACCTATATTTATTATCACGCAATACGAAAATATTTAATATTACACAATTCAATGATTATGATGGCAGTATGATAAGAATATTTTGATGATCTTTTATACTATGGAGATGTAGAAAGAAAAAAAAAATGGGAGAGATATGAAAAAAAAAATTATAAAATAGTTAAAATCCACATATTATTCATCTTTCTTTACCTAGTATTAAATCAATTAAGTTTCATTTTATATACTTTTATTGAAACAAAGTTTTTAAAAGTAAGATTGTTGTATTTTCTTTTTTATAGATAAATCCATTATGGGAGAGTAACTTTTTACTACGAAGAATTTCAACAAACCAAGATTTATCATGATAACATGGTGGCCTATTAACACCACTCTTTGTTTTCATTGATTAATCATTTTGATTGAGATGTTATTGCTCCATGAACACTCACCATGATAGTGAAACCCATTTGGTTAATGCCTAACTTTGGCCCAAAACCTCCACGCCTCAAAGAGGCATATATATTCAAATGAATAATTAATAATATCACATAATTAAAAAAATTAAAATATTATCCATTTTAGTACTAAATATATAATAATAATAATAATAATAATAATAATAATAAACCTGATCTTAAATTCGTTGATACATATAGTCAATCCTGCATTCCAGATATTATGAGTAGGGATGTCAACGGGCCGGATAAGATATGGATAGTAGTTCCCACGTACTCTACCCGCTGGATAAATATATGTTTCGTACTTGTACTTATATCTGTCGGGTATCCGTTATACGGGTACCCGCATAATTTTTTAATATCCATGGATATTTACAGGTATCCGCAGATATTTACAAAAAAATAAAAATAAATATTTAACAATATATTTTAATCATAAATTCAAATAAAATAAATACATAGTATTCATAAATTCTAAACAAAGTCCAAATAACCCATTTAAATAGTGTTGAATGACCGTTTACAAAGAAATAAATGTTTTTTAAAACTAATTGATAAAAAAAATAACTCATTCAAAATCAATATGTTAATATTTTAATCATGTTTTTTATTTAAATTAGAGTATAGCGGGTACGAATATCCATACAGGTATCCATGGGTATGAATATTATGATATCCGTACCCACCTCATTAACATGCGGGTATTAAAAATATTCATATTCGTTATTCGCGAATATTCATTTATAATATTCACTTCCTACCCGTTGCGGATTTTATCTACAGATATATGCGGATACATATTTTCTTACTATCCAAATTATGAGTTTTGAGTCTGAAATTTTTGTTATAGTTCTTTTCTTAAAATATGTTTTAAAAAAATAAAAGAATAAAATATATTTAAATCATCAAACTAAGCGACATAAAACTATTAAATCCTTTAATCCTTGATTAAGGTCTTCAAATCCATTAAAATATCATTATAGAATCAATCACCGTATCTAACAGATTCACCTAATCTTAACTTCTAAATAATATAAAAATTATTAAATTCACCAAAATAATAATAAATATTATTATTGTAAACAATGAAAAACTATTAAATATAGTAAAATAATAAATAATAACTGTAAAAAGGGTTTCATGAATGCTGTAAAAAGAAGTGCCAGAATCGGACACGTATGTTTATGTAACTAAAAGTGAAGTGGGTTATATGAAGGTGAATTTATTGAAACAAGAAAAAAAGCTGTGGAATATTATAATATGGCCAATTGTGTCTTTCTAGAAACAACTACATTCTTCAAAAGAAAAAAGTGATGGAATTCAAATTGGGATTAAATTTTAATTTTTTTCATTAAAGCCGAGACATAAACCCCTTTGAATATTTCGAGACAAAAGAACACGTTTATTCATGTACGAGATTGTAATATATCCGTTCTCTCTCTTTAAAGTATTTGTAATACTAGATAAAAAATGAAAATAAAAATATTTTTGAAAGAATAAAATCATGTTATCTTTTTAAAAATAGTAAATGAGAAGTAATAATGCCGTCAAAAAAAGAAAAAAGAAATAGATGATGGGTCTATTATGGAAAGGAAAATTTATTAAGGAGATACATGGATTAATAATCCTTCTGAACTAAAATTTTATGAATTTATTCTATATAATTTTCTTATTTTTATCTAATATAAAATTCAGACTCAACTTGAATTCTTAACAAATTTTCTTTTAGAATTTTTTTTTATCAATAATAATAAATATGAATTCAAAAAAAGACAATAGAATTATCTCAACCCATATAAAAAAAGAACAATAAAGATTGATCCGATTAAATTGGTATACTTTTTCACAAATACCTATGTTGTATTATCATTCATTTTAATGAGACACACTTAGCGAGAACTCTTATGAGAAAGACTTTCGATACAGTATTAGCCGACCACCCCTGACTAACCATGAGTCTAACATAACTTTAAGGAATATTCTAATAAATAATAGTTGTCTAACCAAATGATTTCATGATTTACCTGTATTGATCCAAAATGCACAGTAGAATCATATGTTGAATTTGTAATGGACCTGTTAGATTTGATGCACAAATAGTTCACAACCAAATCTTTTTCGTAGTATGATATTAAATCGTAGATATGGACCATGGGAAATTGTAGATATGGACTATTAGAAACTACTTTTGTTATCTTTCTTTATAGGGTTGTGATGAATGTATATTTATGCTTTCATTTAATGTTTAATTTTAGATTTTTTTTTATTGAACTTTTATGCTTAAGAGATTTATTTAATTAAAAATTATGAGAAATGAGTTCATAAAGTTTGTGAGATAAAAATATCTTAATAAGTTAATAAGTAAAAGATTTATTTAACTAGGAATTTTGATAATTAGGTTTCTCGAGTTTGTGAGACAAAAATGTCTTAATAAATTAATGTGTTTTTCATTTGCATAAAATATTTTTGGATATTCTAATGTTTGTTGATGCAATCAAAGTTAAATTTTGGTTCATTCAAGGTGTGAAAATAAATTGTTCCAAACTACAAAATAAGGTCACTTATAGAAAAAAAAAATATACAAGGAGTTATATACAACCCTAGTTTCTAATTTTCAAATTCCCTTTCTCAAATGAGCCATACAAAACTTATTCTTACACCCCCATCTATCTATTGTCATCCCTCTTACCTCTCGAAAAATTAGCCCCATTTAGATGTTATCACGTGACATGATCTTAATGTAAAACTTAATTAAGGATCTTTAAGATTTATAATTTTCACACGATAAATCATAATAGAGCACTAACCTTGATCCATGAGAGATCCTGTGAATATGCATTCTTCAAATTTATAATCTTGTGTGCTCTTCAACCACCGTTTCCCAATCTATCTCTTTGCCTTTCTTTCTCTTCTCACACGTTCTTGATGGGTTACAGTGAAAAGAACCTTATGGCCAGAGACAGAA
>Ga0214545_1011284_pt1 | contig 12419 bp, 6 predicted proteins | sample CNSS4metaG_FD_160064 | JGI IMG/M metagenome (GOLD analysis project Ga0214545, IMG submission 160064) | Root nodule microbial communities from cowpea collected in UCLA plant growth center, Los Angeles, California, USA - CNSS4 | ecosystem: Host-associated > Plants > Roots > Nodule | place: USA... | reverse complement strand
TGTGAAAGGAACCTTCACATCTAGATAGCTTGCTATCTTAATGTCCAGTGGGGATTTCACTTAGCTTTCATAATCAACTCACACCATATTCAATATTCTTAAAAAGGAACAAGATAATCCTTCATCAAATTTTAAAAAATATATAATTAAAATGTTATCTACTATTTTGATGTATTTTTAATTTTATGGATAAATGCTATTTATAGTTAACAGTTATAATTGTAAATCAATATTTTATTTAATGAGACTTATTACAATTAACTTTCAAGTCTTTCTACTATCTATATATACACCTATTTTCAAGAGAATAAAAAAAATGAACAATAGAGTTCATGTAAAAGTGTTTTGTCCTCTTCTCTATACTTATATAAGGTTCAGAGATCATTTGCTCTACTCGATTGATCTGACGAGTTATTTTATATTAGAAGAGAAGCGCATATTTCTACTATTTCCCTCATTTTCTTTTCTGTCTCGTACTTCTAATCAATTGATTTGACGAGTTGTTAATTAATATTCTTTGATTCATATATATGTATGATTGCTCAAATAATTATTATATTATCCTTATTTTTATTATTACTATTAGTATTACTTGATTAATCATTTTAAACATTTATAGTATTCTTCAACGAATTTTGATTAGGTACAGTTTTATGACGGTCCAACCTCTCTTAATCATGTTTGTTGTCTTACTTAATATAATTCGCATACTCAAACATCTCTTCAATTTGATGAATAGAAGAGTTATGCCTTTTCAATTTGTTTTCACAAATAACATATCTTCTACACTTAACCATTCTATGTTTTTTTCTACACTTTTTCTATAAATAATGTAGTCATTTCTTTTACAATTTTTTGCTTAATTAATAACTTTATATCTTTAAATGAATTATTTGTCTTAGTTTCGATGTGAACCGGTTTATGAGAAGAAGTATCTGATTTTCATAGTTACATTCATTACTTTTGAAAACGATAACTGTTTTATATCAATATTGTTAGTGATTAAAAGTTATATAATTGTTTTATGTTATTTATTCACTTATAAAATAAGTAGAAGATGAATAGTAAATATCTTACTATCTTATTATTAATATAAAATGAATTCTAATAATTTCGTACAAACATCAAATATTGAAATTTTACTTAATATATGAATAATAAATAAATAAATATATATATATATATATATATATATATATATATATACTACAAAAACTCATGTATATAACGATGTTTTTAATATGACGGTTAATTAAAACTATCGTTTTTCACAGTATAATACGTCAGTTTGATAACTGTCATAATGGACATGTATAATATGACGTTTCTAACCACCATATTTTACATTGTCATATTATTATTTAAAATTATGTCATTTTGAAATGCCACTTTATATAAAACATTATTTGTATAATTTTATAAAATTATTTCCTGTCCCACTTTTGTCTCTGTATCCTTTTTTTGGGTAAAACTTTATTCCCTCTCTTTTCTATTTCTTTTTCCCACTCAACAGTTTAATATTTTCTTAACTAAGATTACCTTTCCAAAATCACTAACACCCAAATTACTCAAACCCCAAATCACTTCACTCTCACAACGTTCACTCAGCTCTTCGTTTCACTCACCTCTTCGTTCCAGCTCTTTGTTTCACCTATTTCTCCTTCATTTCACCTCTTCGTTTCACCTCTTTCGCCTTTCTCCTTCCTTCTCAATCTGTGTTTGCACCTCCACTTGCGCCTCAGTCCACGATTGCCTCCGTTCGCATTCACATTAGCGCATGCATTTGCTCGATTGGGTTCTTCAACCTCGTTCTGAAGGAGAAAGGTTTGATTGGATCCTGTAACCACTCCTTTTCTGTTTCTGGTATGACATTCATTAAATTAGTGTTGCCTTTCTGAATTTACTTTTGCCTATTTTTTATTTGAGTGGCCAATTGTACGATTAGGGTTTTCTCTTTGATTCTTTCGCACGGTGGACAACGCCAATTCGACATCGAAGGGCGAGGAACTCGCACCCGTTGTCTCCCCCACACTGAAGCTCGAAATCGATAGGCAGGTTTACAAGTCTGGTGTTAAATGAGAAAATTCTACAATATAGTTATTTGTGACACCATTAATTGTGTAATTAATTTTGTAGGCTTCTCTTCCAGAGGCTCTTGTTGCCTTTATATTTGCCAAAGAATATAATCTCCATGTAGACATACTCAGCACAATGTGAGTGTGTGAATGTTTTTATTATTAGAAATATATTATTCATCCATGGGTTAAAAGCATCTATATATATAAATTCTAAATGAATTTCACAAATTTTGCAGGGTTATCTTTGGAATGGTGGTTACTTTGCCAGTAATAATAATATACTACGTGTATAAGTAATTTTGGGACTGGAATTCTTAAATGCTTCAGACCTGAGATTCATATGCACATGGTTTTGACAACTTGTTTATCTTGAGTGCAGTATATCATGGTTCCTGTATGCCATGTTGAAACTTGAATGTCGGCAAAATGGAGATTGTAATTGCAATTATTCTATACTACCTACTTATATTAGATGGCTGATATGTTTTATACCAATTAACCATGTTAATGTATATAGGTGATAATGCATCAGTTGAGCTAAGGTAAATGTCAACATGGGTAGGTAGAGTGGATTAAGAAGTGTATGGTACTGTGATTCTTCTATTTTTATTTAATTTTTTTCGTTTTGTGTATTTTTGCATGTCTCTGCTAAGAAAAGCCGCATGAAAGGTCTTGTGTTGTACAACAAATAGGCCCCTATCGTCAAATATAGTCGCTAATTTATTATTGAGTGAAAGAAAAGTCCCTAAAATCTTGTGATTAAATTGACACGTATACAGATGTAGCTTATCTATTATTGCAGCTCCAGATTTGTTTATTCGATGAATTTGTTATTTAATCTACTTTCAGAAGTATCACATCTTTTCTTTTGAAAACTTTAGCTGAAATTAGAGAACGTGATTGGTGCAATGTGATTACTTGTCATATGGATACTGCCAAGGCATATGTTTTGCGACTTCAAAACTTTGTTCTTGGTGAGCACATATTGAATCCATGTCCTAAAAATCCAACACCTATAAAGGTTAGAAATCCCATTTTATTCAATATTTTCTGTTTCTCGGAAACCTTTGCTTTCAAATACACAAATATTATGCTTATTTTTTAGTACCTACTTGTTGCTTTGAATTCCTTTTTCTAGTAACAAAGTGTGTGGCGTTCTCTTAGGGTGTAAATATTTAAAAGTCTGTTGACAAGCGGGTTGGTTCTAGCTGACTACTGCTTTCATATGGTAGCAGGCTTGTGCTATCAGTGCTTGTGGCAATTTTGCCATTCTAGGGACAGCAGGTGGTTGGATTGAAAGGTTTAACCTTCAATCTGGAATTCGTAGGGGTTCTTACATTGACATTTCAGAATCAAGAAGTTGTGCTCATGATGGTGAAGTAGTTGGAGTTGCTTGTGACTCAACAAATACTCTCATGATTAGTGCAGGATACAAAGGATCAAGTGGTGGAAGCAAAACACCTTAGACTTAGGACTTTTAATGTTGTCTTTTTTTCTTAGATGCTTGAATATTTTGGTACTCTTAATGTTGTCTTCTTTTTCTTTTTTTCCAAATGCTTGAATTGGTACTTTGGTGTAGTTATGTTATATTGACAATGAAACAATTTAGTTTATCAATTTCTATTTGATAGTTCTATAATTTTTTATATATTTTAAATTATCATGAAAAAATAATTTTATCGAATTATGAAAGTATAAGAAATATTAAAAAAGAATAAATAATTAAATATTAAAATTACGTCACTTGATACACTTGATAATGACGTAATTAATCTTAGAATTAACTATAATTAATTAAATTGGTGACATTTAAAAATGTCATAATATAATGATAATAGTGTCAATTTAAAGCGTCATTTTTCACATTATATTTGTCATTCAGTAAAAATATTACGTCAGTTTTAACTGACATTTTTGGCCTCTTTAAATCGCCACTTTATACGTTGTATAAAATGACGATTGTTGCGGCAGTTAATCTATAACCGCCATATTATACTTTGTGACGGCAAGAATTACGACATTTCAGGAAACCGCCACTCAAAAAAAATAACGACAGTTAAAAATGACGCAAATTACAAAAATAAACGTCGATATATATATATATATATATATATATATATATATATATATATATATATATATATATATATATATATATATATATATATATAATTCCTACATCAATATACCTTTATCTGAATAAAAAATAATTTTAAATTTTTTTAGTCACTCTAAAATTCATATTCATTCTTTATAACTTAACATCAATCCGTCTAGTTATTAATACATGGGCAAAAATTTTGTGATATTCCGACATATTTATAAAGACCAAGTAGTTTTGTGTGAATTTTATGGACACAAATCACCGACATATGTACCCGACGTATAAAATGAAGATTATTATTTAGTATAAAAGATGAGAGTTTATTATAAAAGACGAAGTGATAAAATTATGAAAACGACTATGTACCCGACATGCCTATATCGGCACAGAATCATTAGCAAAATAAATTATTAACCTCTCAAAAAATTTCTGAAATGTTGCCTCTAGTATCAATTGCTCTAACCAGCGCATAAGCTTCAATGGTGGAGGAGTTATATGAGAAGGTGTCATATCTATGCTCATACAGAAGAAATTATTAGTGTAACTTGAATAAACCAAAAACTTAGCTAAGGTCTTTGATACCATAAAAATGTGACATGCTATTTATTAGATAAATCTAATAAATAAAAAGTCGCATAATCATAATAAAATAGAGTTAAGACAAAAACATATCAGAATTAATCTTTTATAGTCATCCAAAATATATTGAAGAACTGAGGCACAAAACACATGCCATAAACAAAATTTAAACACAAATTAGTTTAAATTGGAAATTTGCTCACAAAGCAATACAAGATAACCGTACTTAAAAAGGGGCCCATCATAGAGCAAAATCCAACGAGCATAACTAAACTGCACGATAAACAAAATTTAAACATAGATTAGTTTAAACGGGAAATGTGCTCACATAGCAAGAAACTACAAGATAACAATACTTAAAAAAGGCTCCATCATAAAGCAAAATCCAACGAGCATAACTAAACTGCAGCATCTTGATCATCACTATGATCACCACGAGCTCCCACATTTGTTCACACCAAATATTTGGTGATTATTGCAAAAAGGAAAACACCACAAGAAAACATAACACGAGCAAAGAAAGGGTAAGCTAATTGCAAAAAGAAAAAGAAATACACACACACACACACACACACACATATATATATATATATAAACACTTAAAAGAATTACAGAACAATGCACCAATTACACCAAGCTAAGCAATATCAACTAACCCATCACACAAAATGATACTCTAGACTCAATTATCCGGATCTAGACATTGATGTATGATTCTTGATGGTTTTTGCACTTGTGGTGGCCTCTAGTACCTGTAGAGTCATTGTCAATGGATTTCACCCTACCACACAAGGTTAGTCCCTTTAATTGTCATAAGAACCTTGGGATTGTTCTTAAAGACAGGACCTCCTGTCCCTCTCACCACATGACTCATTCTACTCTACATGAGTCTTGAATGATCATTAGAGTATCAGAATAAACCTTCAGTACTGACTCCTTACATCAATGAACACATTACTAATTAAATCAAATAGTTTTTCCCCCATGAAATCTCCTATATTCTTAGAGAAGCATTTGAAAACACATATTAAAAACCATACAACATATGTCTCTCTTAGAAAATAACTAATTCTTATAAATTTTATCCAATCCAAGTTAAATACATTATACAATCAATTTGGGATTTTAGAAATAAAACTATAGCTTGTGTAAAGCTCCAAAAATTTTGTATTTACATTCAAATTAAATATGATTGAATCAAGAACTAAATGCAAAAAGGACTAACTTAATTGAATAGCTATAGAGAAAGTTATGCACCAAGCAAGCAACGAAGGTCAATGTTGTCAACAACCAAAACTACAGGGATGTTGCGATAAAAATTGCTCTCACTACAGAACTCCGATTCAAGATCCGACCGGTCAAAGTCAAGAACTATGTGTCTAAGATCAGCTTTCAAAATTTCAGCTCGATTCAACGGTTAACAAAGTAAGAATCTTCATTTTACGAAAAGTGTGTAGTGTAGGAAAATGAGTAGCGCCACACCATATGCTTCTTGGTTGTGAGATTTTGACTTGTCCAACTGTACAATTTGGTATCTTGCACTTTTATCTTCTCAAACTCATTTCAAAGTGGTTTATAGATGATACCAAACTGAACAATTGCAACAATCAATATCTCTCATTTCAATTGCATTCTAAACTACCTAAAATTCTCTAACCCATAGATACCCAAATATGAAATTCATTCACATTCAATGCAATCATCAGTCAAACATACTCAGCACATTCAAGAACGAAAATAAGTACAATCCATTTCAAAGAAAAAGAAGGATTTCTAGCTTCTCTTACCTTGACAGGTGCTAACCCAAGAACAAGCCCCAAAAGAAGAGTACTATGACACGATTATAGCTTACGGAGCTGGAAAACAGAACCAAAGGAGGTGAAAACTGAGACCCTAGCAGAGGTTAAAGTGGAACTGAAGCTTCCAAACAAAAAAGAAAACGAAAGGGAGCATGAGTTTAAAGTTCTACTTAAGCGGAGGATAACATTCAGTAAGCTCGAGGGAGGATCTTGCTTGCTGCGTCCTAGCAAAGCTTCTATTTTAGACAAGGGAGAAAAGAGGTGGACCGTTTTTGAAAAGAAGATAGAAATGAGAATTAGGGGCTGAAAAGGGGTTCTGAAAGTCTCTAGTGGGATAACCCTTGACTATCTAGTAAGACTAGACCCAAAACCTTTTTAAATCAGAAAAAAAAGGGTCTTACAGTTTTATTCACTTATAAGAATTTTTGTCTTTCAAATAAAATAAAATTACATTTATGGTAATTAAGTCAAGATTTATTTAATATTATAACTAATTATACACTTTTATAAAATTTAATACATATAATACACTTTTATAAAATTTAAGACATTAATTATCTTATAACACAAACCCTTTCATTTTTAGCTAACGTTACGGTAGTGGTTAGGGTTTTAAAGGACATGGTATTGATGTTTTAGCAAGTGTTACGGTACGAGTTGCGATTAAGGGACATGGTATTGATTTTTTCTTTATTATTGGAAATTGAGAGGAATTCAATGAGACGTCTGTTGTGAGTATTAGATTTAGGGATGTCAAAAAAATTCGTACCCGTGGTATTCGCGGATAAAACCCGCAACGGGTAGGAAACAGATATTAAAAATGGATACCTGCTATCCGCAGGTACGGGTATTTTTGATACTCGCATGTTAACGAAGCGTATACGGGTATTATAGTATCCGTACCCGCTAAACTTTAACTCACAAAAATACCCTTATATATATATATTTATATATATATATATATATATATATATATATATATATATATATATATAAAGGGGATTCCTCTTTTTGCATCCACTTTTCATTTTCCAATTTTACCCTTAATTATATTTTAAAAATTATTTATTTTATAATTATTTTTTTTAACCGTTATTTTTAAATCTTTTTTATTTTGACTGTTATTTCAAAAACCTTATTTTAACATTTATTTTATTTAATAACTATTTTAAAATTTGTTATATATGTTTTAAAAATAAATATTATTGATCTTATAAAAATTAAAAAATGCGGATACACAGGCGTGACAGCGCCTGTGTGTTCGCTAGTATTAGTAAAAAACATTCTGACCTAACTTTATCTAAACTGCACATCTTATCTTGTCTTCTGTCCTCATTCTTCCAGCTTCAAGTATTGGTGCGTTGTCTTCTTTCAAGTACACCCCTTGACATTCTTCTCTTTTCTTTCTTTGAAATTTGGCATATACATCAACCCCTATATAGACAATGACGTTTATGGTATGCTTGTTGTCAATGAAATCAAAATAAGAATACTTAGCACGTGGCAGTTGAGATTTATTATTTGTTTATTTATTTTGTTTATTTTTCAGGAATCAATCGGTGAAAATGTACTTATTGATCAAAGCACTAATTAAAGAATTTCCATTGTATTGAACGTCATTTTATATTTACTTTTGTAATTATTTGGACTTGTATGAACTTGATTTTATTTAAACTTTATTTAAAATTTATGACAATGATGTATTTTATTTTATTTTATTTAAATTTATGATTAAATATTTGTTTTTTAAATAATTTTGTAAATACCCGTGGATACCCATGGACACCACGGATATGAAAAAAAGGTGAGTATCCGCATAACGGATACCCGACGAATATGGATACGGGACGAATATTTATTCAACAAGTAGGGTACAAAGGAGTTACCTCTCGTACCCTACCCACCTCGTTTACATACCTAATTAGATTCACATATTCAAAAGCAATTTGCAATGTAATCTTTTAATTGAATTACAACTATAATTTTATTTTTCTCATTTATTATAGCAAACTTTTATATAATCTATGCTTCCAAGAATATATATATATATATATATATATATATATATATATATATATATATATAATTCAGAACATTATAGGTAATTATGACATTATTTGTTTTTATATAAAATTAGTAGATTATTCCGTGGGTACACATGAGTTATTTTTTTTATATATTAAAATAAATAAAGTAGTAAAAATATTATATAATTAATTATTATGAAAATTAAGTTATATTATTTTAAATATAATAAATAAAATTTATATCACAATATGGTGCAGCTAAGCTAATTGAATCTATGAAATAATTATAATAGTTTGTGAGTTGTACACACGTTCTTTTATGTTTTTTTTTTCATTTCAAATATTTTTAGAATAATAATATAATTATTATTATATTCATTTAACCAATAAAAATACTAATAATAATATTAATATAAATTATAAATTAATTTTTTTGAAGATTAAAACTCTATTTAGCAAAAATATTTAGTATAATAACATTTTTTATAATTAAAAAAAACACTTATAATAATAACACCACTATGAATAGTAATAATAATAAAAATAAAAATAATAATGATGTCAATAATAACAAACTAATGATAATAATAATAATGTTTATGCTATAAATATTAATATCATTGTTAATACTAAGACTGATGTTAATGATAATAATTTATAATTATATAAAGATATACATCAACAAAACAAATAAAAAACTAATAATTAAAATAAAATCTCGTAGTAAATAAAATTAAAATGTGTGTCTAACTATAATAAGAATAATATCCTATAGTGGTAAAAAAAAACAATAATAATACAACAACTATATGTGTAACACCCTAGATGGATACTACTAGATAAAACATATATCATAAAATTTCTTTTTCATTTAAGACATTATATAAAGTTCCCAAGCACGGGAAAATTTAAAACTTATCGTGCTGTAGTTCAATCACACTACTCCATCTTTATTACATGTTCATGATAGAGAAAAAACATCATAAAATTTATTACAAAGTGCATGAAATAAAACATAGAGAAAATCCCCCATCGTCTGCCCCGCTCTGTCACTATGCATCGGTGTTCTCATCTGGATTCACATCTGCTCCCACGTGACAAGTCACCACGTGATCATCGCTAAACACAAACACACAAACAGAAAGGGTGAGCTGAGAAAGAAAAATTATACAAATAATAAGATAATAAGAATTGACCCTCACCCAATCTAACTTAGTCAATTTTAGTTTATTGACCTTTTTATAACATTATACCCCAATCTCATAACCTATATGAGAAAGATCCATTCACAACCTTGGTCCTTAGGGATTATCATGCTCCCACGAACCTGTCCGCTCGTGGTCCAACTCTACGGACCTCCCCGCCCGTAGTCCAACTCTACGAACCTGCCCGCTCGTAGTCCAACATGCGTGAACACCTACTATGAACCTCCCCGCTCATAGTAGCCTCAAGTTTGAGCATAGAAATACGAACCTCCCCACTCGTATCCCCACACAAGAGTACAACAGATACAGACCTCCCCGCCCGCATCAATCACGCATCTCAAATCTTCGTTACGAACCTCCCCGCTCGTAACTAATCTACACTATCGCCTGGCGCTGCCTAAGCGCCGCCAGACAAAAATTGGGCTGCAACTTTAGCCCACAATACCATAATCACCTAATATTATTATATTATCTTAAAATAATATAATAATTCAAAATTTTATATTATATTGTCTATATTTAAATACCCCATTAAAGTAAAAATGCATGTAATAATTGAATTTATAATCGCAACTACTAAAATAATAAATTAACCTTTTAACCTTTATATTCATATAATATTTTATCAACATTATACAATTATAAAATAATATAAAAAAAACATTTACTGCACTTGGAAGAAGAATCCACTACCCGTAAACTAAAACTTAAGACACCCAAAAATATTCTTACTCCACTAGATCATCCAACTTTTATCTCTTGTACACTATGATATATTTAACTTTATACAAATTATATTACACATAAACTTTAATATAACTTTAATTTTGGTTTACTTATCCAATCTAACTATATTATTGCATTATTGCTAGGATTCCAAAAATTACTCACCACTGATTTCATAATAATTAAAGGACTCAAACACCTTAAATATCAAAATAACCAAAAAATAATAATTAACTAACATTAACACTTTGAAAGCAGTTTTTTCTACTATCTCATGTGAAAATAATGCAGCGGAAACAAGGCAAGGAACTCCCTTTTCAAGCTGCAACTCATCTAAGCAAAATCAATTCTTCCAATGGTCATAAAATAAAAATAATAATAATAATTTAGTACCATGTAGTAAACCAAACAACAACCAAAATAGAACTATTCTATAATCTATTTTGTCCACACAGAAAACTACTCTCCTGCACTCAATCATTTACCACTCAATCATATTATTCTTATAATAATAATACTTATAATATACCATTTTTAATCAAAGTGAACCATGACTTCCATTTTGAAATTACGTAATCCATCCATCATGTAAATTGTATATGCATTGTAAAAGGTATAAACCACACAAATATCAAGGACAATATAATACTACTTTAATACATCTTAAACACTAATGGGACCCGCAACTAGAATAAAAGAAAGAACTTGGATTCATGGCCACACAAGGAATCCACACGTACTGACACTTTCCATGGGAAAATTCATAGACCCCCTTTTAGTGTACTAAAGTGGTTTTGCTTGGTTACTTTATTTGAAACGAAAAAGGCTTGCAAGTCATAAGTCACCACACGTAAAATTAGAGAGAGCACCAAGGGTTAGGTGAAAGTGTCCCATCAAAATAACCATTGTCTTGAACCTATTAAAGAAAAAAACTTATTTATTTAATTCTACCCTTGCAGTGCCACCAATGAAAATGTAAGAACACACAAAACGAAATAGATCACAGATATGTTTTTTTTAACACCGCATCAGGTTATGCGGAAAGAACTAGGTTGCACCACTAATTCAACCCAATCCCCCAATTGCACATAAAGACCCCAATTATGCTTTCAGATTTCATTTGTGTACAGTTTAATCACGTGATCTCGATAACACACAGTTATATGTGAATCTCATGATTTTCACATCAAAAATTAAAGAAAAAGACTCTCATGCATTCAACATACAACCAAAACATGAATTATTCACACATTAATCAATTAGGTGCAGCTCCCCTTACCTGGTGTTTTAGCTTCAAACAATTCCAATGAATTTTTCCTTGTTTTCCAAAGCTCCCCTCCTTGCTATAATAATAATAATAATAATAATACCACTATAATAATATCTCGTAGTGATAAAAATGATAATAGTAATAATAATAATAATAATAAATATTAATGCAACTATATACATAAAGAGATAAATATATTTGGTGTCTTTTTTTTCGATTTTATTCTCTTAATTATTATATTTTAAATTTAAGTAATTATTTATGATAAAAAAATATTTTTCAGTTTATTATTTTACTAATTTTAGTAACTATTTTTTGAATTGAAATAATTGTTCAAATATATATAATCATGATCCCTACGTAGTAAGTAAAAGTAAAATGTGCATTTAATCATAATAATAAAAACAACAACAACAACAATAACAATAATAATAATAATAATAATAATAATAATAATAATAATAATAATAATAATAATTTATAACAATATATAAAGATGATTCTTTTTTTTTGTGCCCACATTTAAAAATACCAATTTTACCCTTCAAATATATTTATTATTAATTTTTTGAAAATTAAATATTACATTTACAAGCTTTTTTTTTTATAAAACCGTTTATTTATGCTTCTT
>Ga0214545_1011283_pt1 | contig 12421 bp, 6 predicted proteins | sample CNSS4metaG_FD_160064 | JGI IMG/M metagenome (GOLD analysis project Ga0214545, IMG submission 160064) | Root nodule microbial communities from cowpea collected in UCLA plant growth center, Los Angeles, California, USA - CNSS4 | ecosystem: Host-associated > Plants > Roots > Nodule | place: USA... | reverse complement strand
AAAATACAAATACTTCCTAGTGTAGTCGTGGACGTAGGCATACACATTGTAGCCGAACCACGTTAAATTCTCTGTGTCTATTTTTCTCTCCTTTATTCTTTCCTTTATTGCCTTGTTCCTAACAATTTCAAGTTCTTCTGCAAATGGCTAAAACAGTGACGCTCTATTATTTGTGGGCACAACTAGAGAAATTTTTTTGCTTAGTTTGAGTAGGAGAGAGGGACAGTTGCTTAAGTAGATAACGGTTGGTGGTATTATTTCCAAATTGGAAATTGTATGATTGTGGATATCATTCAATTTATGGTTTGTGTTACTGTTAAACATTGGATATGAGCTGTCTGTCCTTCTTGATTTGCACATAAGTTAGGGTGATGCTAAATACTAGTATATTATATATTTCATCATATGTTAGCTTAGTTGTATTTTTTGTTTCATCATAGGCTGTGATGTGATCCATTGTCCATTACCTTGTCCTGGGTCACTATTTGTTTCTGTTGTTTACATAAGTTTAATCTTCAACACAATTTTTTTGAGGTCCACGAGTTGACAAGTAAAGTCAGAAGCTTGTGTCACTGACCTCCTGGATTTGTTGTAAATGTAAACTGTTTGGTGAAGTCTGCTTTGTAAAACAGTTTTATTTAGTGCATTCAAATCTTTCATTACATTAGATGGTGAAATTGTATTGTCAATTTCCACAAGAATTATTGATGTTGCAGCGACTGAAGTTGCTATGCTTGAGCCGCAACAAGCTTTTTGTGGAGGATAGAAAAATTGAAGATTTGATCTGACTATTAGTTCAAATAATTTTAGTTGTTTTATTATCCTGCAATCTGTATCCAACTTGTCATCTTAAAGAAAAAGGCATAGATTGGTGGTTAAATTCCAAAGATACCATTATATTCTACCAATATTTTCCAACCTGTCTTTACTTAAAGAAATCTATGTATCTATCAACCACATGACATAACCCACTTATCAGGTACCCTCTCCCTCACGTGCTTCGGGTTTTTTTTTTTTTTTATTTTACTACCGCATATTTAAAAAACATTCTTCATAGGACAATATAAGAGAGTGATAAGAAATTTTCATGAGGTTTTATTTTATTTTAAATTATATGGTTATTGATTTAAAATTATTTTATTTTATTGGCTAAATAATTTAATTACAAATTCTTTTATGAATTTCATTAATGAGATATTATTCATAATATGATTGAGACTAGAATAAGTTTAAAAAGGGTATTTGTTCATTTTTTTTACGAAATAAATTGAAAAAAGAAATACACTGTTAAAGTTTATTTGTTCATAATACACTGTTAAAGACTAATTGAGATACAGTTTGAGTTTATGATATCTCTGTGTAGAAAATAATACATTTTGAACATTAATTTAAATGAAATAAAAGCTTATGAAAATAGAATTTAAGAATTAAATCAAGATGCCGATTTTAAAAAGTAAAATAAAGTTTTGGAGAATGAGAATATTTAGAACTTTCCTTCAATATGGTTTGGACAAAGGACACTTAACCATGCTTCAATTTTATTATTTTGTTGCAATAAAACTTTGACATTATTTGCACTGGAAATTCTACTCAAAATTAAAATACTAATTAACTTTCCACATTTAATGAACTTTATCTTTATCTCAACATCTCTATCTTCTTTCAATGCATTAAGAAGTTTTTTTTTTTTTTTTTTTTATAAAATGTATTAACAAGTTAAGTATACTTTAAGACTATAAATTTCTTACATCAACCAATTAGGAAATACTTTGGATATGAATTTCAGCAAGGTTATTACAAAAACAAATAATTTTTAAGGCTTATATGCGTTCTTTATGACATAAAATGAGTGAATTTTTACTTTTGTTATCGTAAATGCTTTTTTATTCTTCTTTTTTTTAAAGAATACATCTTTTGATCATACGATACTAATCAATTCTTTATTTAATGAACAAAATGTCAATTTTTTTCTTCTAAACTAAGTATTGTACTATAATATTGACATGCGTTACCTTAAGATAAGTCAAATAAATATTATTTATCTATCTTAAATTGTATACAAAAGTCATAAAGTAATAATTTAAAATTTTAGAAATATAAAAAAAAATATTTTACCAAACTAAAACAAAATTTCACATATTTTGAGAATTAAACAGAGTAATTTTAAATTTTATAGGAATGAAATTTAAAAATAAATAGGAACCAAAATCAAAATTTCCTAATTAACTTTAAAACACATTTACATCAATTTATATGAAACTTTATTATTAAATGAGAGTTTAAACCTTTACACTATTCGTATATCAAATTAAATTCAAATTTGGTAACAAAAATATTATTTCAAAATTACACTGTAATCCTTCTCAAAAATATGCGAAGGATAGTATGAAGTGAAAGAATCATTTTAACAATAAAAATGAAAGTAGAAATCATATAACGTGTTTTAGTGATAGTGTAACCTTTAAATATTTATATTTTACTATCCATACGTATATTTGTACTCTCAAACGAGTACAAGCCTGTAATGCATATTCTTTCATTCATAGACGTGAATTTCTATGTTGTTCCCCTTTGATCTGCACTTCAGGTTTCATACGTAGGCCAATCGTGCAAAATATTTCAACATTATAATTGTTAGGAATAGTCCAAATGTGAGTCAATGTCTTACATTAGATAGAATAAACAAAATTAAACATTACATAAGAATAAAGACTCATAACACAATTGTCTTAAAATTTTGGTGTAAAACTGGTATCAAATGTTTTATATGAGTAAGACAAATGTCATATAATCATATAAAATCATAATATCTTAATGTCTATGATCATAACCCATGTGACAAAATTATATAACCTATCAATAATGCTTGCAAGAACAACTGCACGCAAACAAACTCGTTGGAAACATGGTATAACCTACAAGTAAGTATCAGTATAATATCCTAGGAAAAGAAATTGGAGTTTTTCTTGTTAACAAGAAAGTTTCTTTTCATGTTCTTGAACTGGTCGATGTGTAACAAATCATTCATCACAGAAAGATAAAAACAAGATTTTAACATGACAGGATAATGAGAAAAATCCATTTTCTATTGATCAGTGATCACAGAGTTAAAATTTTTTAGGAGTTAGGAAAACAAACTCACATTTATAACTCTAATGATTGATGTATTTTACGAGAAAAAGAGGGTGAAAAATACTAACTCTTTCACTAACAATTTACTCATTTGACGTCTGGTAGTAACTAGTATATTGACATGCAGAGTATGGATCTAAGGTAATTCCTGCCAAAGAGCGATGTGTAGAACTATATAGGATTATGTGAATGGAAATCTTTTTACAGGAAAGAAACCAATTCAATCATGGAATCTGTGGATTCCAATTTGGTTATCGACGACACACTTGTTCATATATCATCTATTCGAGATTGGCCTTGAACTGTTGCAGAAATTCACGTGAAGCTCGAATTGGTAAGGAAAAAAGTCACGGCGTCATTAACCACAATTAATATAAGCCACTGTTAATGATAAATGTATGATTGGTGATGTCTGACTCTGGTTGAGTTTTGTGGTCCGTGCTACTGTTAGGTAGTTGATTATTAGTTGTCATAGCTACCATGATTTATGCAAATAAATAAACATACCAGCCTTGTTTTCAGAATTACAATCTTCTACAAACTTGGGTAATTATATAAGGTCACCGATAATGATTTCATTTAATCTTTTGGCAGCACTTACGTAGTTCCTTTATTTATTACATTTTTTTTTCTTTCATTGAAAACAAAAGGTTACATGCGAGATGGTGATGGACGTGATTGTCAACATCCAACAGCAATATAACTTAGCTAGTCTCTATGTATGAAGACAAAAACATGTTCCCACTTGAGGACAGACTGCCCCATCATATATACTGGTAAAAGCATCACCCATTTCGCATTCCTGATTCATTCGTTTGATTAAATGAACATTAGGTTGTATTGACAGATGTATTTCAGATCTCAGTTTCATTGGTTTATCTTATAGTTTATACAACCGTAGTTACTATTTGTTCATCTTAGATGCCTGATAACAATTTATTATTGCAGCAAAGCCTCAATAGGAAATATCTGTGTAGTTCAAGGACTTCTGATGGAAAGGAAGGAGATAGAACATGCCATAATCAAAAGGCTATGTTTGAGACAAACACGTTATTTGTCTGATTAGGTCATGAGAGTGAATATGGTAGTATATATAGACCATAGTTAACCAAAATCGGTAAATAAAAAAAAATTAACAGTGTATTAACAATATTCATGACTTAACTGATAATGCCTTGGTGCTTCTAACGTGAATATTAACAAGCTACACAACTTATCTTGATGTGACTAAACAACTTACCCTTTTGAGCGACTAATTTGAATCCAGAAATTTACAATTGCATCAGATGTGAAGGGAGAAGATTTTGCATCGAAATAGCATTCAACTACAGAGAAATACAATATCATTTGTATGGCCAGTCTTAGTTCGATTCCTTTCTTGAGAGACAATAAAGATTAACATTGACAGAAATCACACATAGATTCCAATCTCAAGGCTCCCACTTCCCCCATATCCCAACATCCTGATAATTTATTTTCCATGAAAACGTACTGCAGCTCAACTTGATGCCCTCAGTAATTTGGTTCCAAATCAAATCCATATCAACAATTTGGATGGCTTAACAGTGATTGACAAATTTAGTATTTTCAAACAGATATGAACTGCGTAAATTGCCTCTAACTTGACTGCCAAACTTGAAGTCCAAACTTATGATTCAGCATTTATGACTATCCTTCATCCATCTTATGCTTTGGCATTGACTATCTCTGTCAATGAATGTGTCAAGTCAAATCCGATACCGTGATTGGCATAAGATTCATTCGTGAAAGGGGTAAATTGACATGGCATAATTATCATTTCCCCTCAACCGAATTTCCTCAACAATTTATTTACCAGAAATCTCCGCAAGAACAGAAGCCATCCTTGAAATGGTGAAACCGATTTGAATCTCTCAGGATAATCTCCCTTCTGGTTGTCTTGGACATGAACTTAACCATCTCATGACAATCACCACATACTCGTAAGTTCTTGGCGACCCTAATAGTCCTGCCTGGGGACAGATTTAATATACCAAAAGCCACAGCTAACTTCTCACTGTGCCCACACAAAGCCGCTTCCTTCTCCGTGTCGTCTGCATTAATCAACGCATACCTCATCTTTGGAGAATAACCTTCGTTCTTCATCTTTATTCTCAAATTATTCAGCAATGAGACTATAGTTTTGGCTTGAGGGTGTGCAGAATCTGCAGAAACAAAGGTGGTACTTTTTCCTTGGACCTCTATCCAACTACAGCCTGGGCTCTTTTTTAGTCCCAGCTTACTAATCCTCTCCCGTAACTTCTTTACTTCTTCCCACTTTTCTGCCTCTGCATAGACGTTGGCCAGAAGAACATAATATCCTGTGTTGTATGGCTCTAGCTCAAAAACATGCTCTGCCACTTTTTCTGCTAGCTCCACATCATGATGGATCCTACACCCACAAAGCAAGGCACCCCAAACAGTAGCATCTGGTTTAATTGGCATTGTCTCAATGAAGTTGTACGCCTTAGACAGATTTCCAGTGCGGGAAAGGAGATCTACCATGCAAGCGTAGTGCTCTAACTTGGGCTCAATGTTGCATTCAGTCATGGAATTAAAAAATTCCCATCCCTCATTCAGTAATCCAGAATGACTACAGGCATAGAGTATGGAAGTGAAAGTAATCTCATCAGGCTTAATACCTACAATCCTCATCTTCTGAAAAGTGGCAATTGCTTCATTTCCCAACCCATGCATGCCATACCCAGTAATCATAACGGTCCAAGAGATCAAATCCTTCTCAGATACCATATCGAAGAGCAACTGTGCATGAATTAGCGACCCACATTTTACATACATGTCGATGAGTGCATTGACTACATGCAAATCTGATGAGTGCCCATTTCTCAATATCCACCCATGAATCCCTCTGCCTACGTCAAGAGCAGCAAGGCTTCCACAAGCTGGAAGAACACAAGCCATTGTAAAGCCATCAGGTCTTGATGCTTCTTGCATCTCAGAAAAAAGTTTAAGAGCCTCATTAGGGAGAGAGTTTTTTGAATAACCACCAATCATGATATTCCATGAGACAATGTCCTTCGCTGGAATTTCAGAGAAAACTCGATAAGCTTCTTCCATGCTTCCACATTTTGCATACATATCCATGAGAGCATTACACACGGGCAAGCTCAAGGTCACGTTGTTCTTTCTAAAGTAATTGTGTACATCTCTGCCTTTTTCCAGTGAGTTGCTATAGGCGCATGCATGAAGGACACTAGTCATGGAATAAACATCTGGACTAACCCCTTTGCATTCCATTTCATAGAATAATCTTATTGCATCATCATATAGACCTTCTCTTACATAAGCAGAAATTAATGAAGTCCAAGAGACAACAGTTGTTTGACCCATTTTCCCAAAAACTTTAATTGCGTCATTTAAATTACCACATTTTGAGTACATGTCTAATAAGGTATTGTTAAACCTACCTTCCCTGCCAAAACAAGTTTTCACTCCATGACCATGAACTGCTCTCCCAAATGAAAGACTACCAGCATTCGCACAAGCTACTAGAACATTAACCAAGGTAGCCAAATCCACACCAACCCTTAAAATAAGCATCTGGATGAAAAAATCAAGTGCATTGTGGTAAAAACCATTCATCACGCACCCACTTATCATCGAATTCCAGGACACAACATCTTTCTCACTCAATTCATCAAACAACTTGTGTGCAGTGTCAACTCCTCCACTTTTGAAATAAGTTGCAATTAAGGAGTTAACAACAGTATTATAAGAACCAAAGCCTAGTTTATAAATATACCCATGTATTCTTTTACACTCCCCTACCCTTCCCAAAGTAGCAAAACACTTTAAGATGCATGAAAACGTATAAGAATTCCCTGTAATCCCCAGTTTCTGCATTTTCCTAAAAAGATATATACTTTCACGATAATCACCAATCTTTGCGTATTCAGACATCATAAGATTCCACAGAAAAACCTTGTTATCACTGAGAGTATGATCGAATATCCGTCTCCCTTCTCTTAAGTCTCCACAACTCACATACATGAACACTAGTTTTGGACCCAAAACCCCTTCAATTGGTATCCCATTGGAGGAGATAATTGAATGAACCATCTTACCCTCTTGCAGACGCTTACGTTCAGCACAAAGCTGCAAGATAGAAGCGTAAGTGTTCAAGTCAAGCTCGGAATTTTGGGACAGTTTGAGCAATTCCTCGGCATTCCGAAGATCACCCACCTCGCAGAATTTGCTAATTTTGGCGTTTTCATCCAACATGAAAGAGACACCGACCCTAGTAATACGAGGAACATCCAAATTTGAAGATAATAAACATTTTCTTGAAGATTGTCTGAAGAAGATGAAACCGTTCAGAGGTCTGGGATAATTTGCTTCATTTGAATGACAGCTACAAGTTGAGCAGCTGCTAAAGTTGGTTATGATTCTCAGCATTGTCAACATGACTCTTCGCTCCTCCTACTTCGAGATATAATCTATCATCTTAAATCTATATCTCTATCTATCTATCTGTATATTCTTTAATCATTATGAAAAGTGTATGAATTAATTCATGAGTCTGAGAAATAAAAGTGTCAAATAACTATTTAAAATTAAATATTGTTATTTTAATTTTTAAAATGTGCATTTATTATTATTATTATTATTATTATTATTATTATTATTATAAATTTCATAATCATTATTATATGGAAAAGAATAAAGCAAAATGAATGTTAATTGCTTGAAATGTAACCAACCATGAAAGCAAATAGCAGTTACTGGAAAATAGAAGCATTAATTTAAGGTTGCTTCTTCCTCTACCTTTATATATAAAAAATCTTAACAATTTCTGAATTAGGCAATTCAGAGATTATTTTCTTCTTTAAAGAAAACTTTCAGATTCTATAATTCATAAGTCAAAAATAGTTTTCGGATTTTGTAACTCAAAAGTTAAATGACATGATTTTTTTTTTCTTAATTACTATTGACTACTGGAATTATACGGTTCAAAAGTCAATTTTGACATTATAAGCCGGAATTTTTTTTTTTTGGAGAAAAAGAAAATTAGATTATGCAATTTAAAAGTAAAAAATAACTTCTAAATTGTTTTATACAAATTTATATTTGACTTTGGAATTTTACAATTCAAGAAATCAAAATGGAAAGTCTTTTTGTATGCGGTGCACAAAGAAATGTATGGAGGTGCAAGCAAAAAACTGCCCGATTTAAATACTTGACTTGAAAAAAAAAAAGTCTGAAGGAGAAGATGCAGTTGAAAATAAAGTTCAGTAACATAATTTGAAAAGGAAAACAAATTGCAAGAATGTAAGTGGAAAAGCAATTTAAATGACTAAAAATTTTAAAAAGAATGAAGATGCAGGAGAGAAAGGCTTTCAAAGAGTAAACCAAAAGCAAGAAAAATTGCAGACATGTAATGAATTTCATTTACATGTTATGTAAGACATGAAAGATGTTACGCGATATTTTGTCTAATAGTTTCCAACCACTAAAATTGGATTCGAGGTCTTATACACAGATTTTTGTTTTTAATGATCGAGAAATTGATAAAGACATTTATGTTATAACTGACTACACATATTTGATAAAATTATGATATTTATCTGGATATTCATGACATTAATAATTGTTGATAAGTTTCATTTTCAGCAATTGATTTCAAACTTCAGTTATTTAACGTGCAGCTCAAAGTATATTTTGAACACTTAAAAAGAAAAGAAAAATAAAAATTTCATACTAGCATAAATAAAATATACATCGTATAATTGTTATTTCTCCTGCTCAATGTCTTTACTTTTTTATGTTTTCTTTGTATCAAATGATCGTAAATGCATTATATTATAATAAATAAAACATTTTTCATCATCTGCTCGCATAACTTTCTCAGAACTTTTCTCAGTCTAAATACCATTGATTTATAAAGGAAACGGCAATATAGTCATCACAATAATTGGGAAGAAGACTCAAAGTTTGAAAAAAAGTTATATACTTGAGAATCAAGATCATTTATAATAAAGCACATAGCTGAAGAAACTACACTAGAATGACACACAGCCAAATAAATCCAAAAAAAAAAAAAAAAAACAAAAAAAAAAAAAAATATAAAAAAAAACAAAAAAAAAAAAAAAAAAAAAAAAAAAAAAAAAAAAAAAAAAAAAACCAAAAAAAAAAAAAAAAAACAGAAAGAAATGAAATAAGTGAAATAAGTGAAAAGGGGGAAATAACTTTAACTTAAGTGTTTGTTTTGCAGTAAATTCTTGACTTGATTCTTACAAATAAGATCTATTGTCCCCAAATGTAAAATACCGTGTTTGTGTGTGTAATATATATATACCTCAGAACAACACCCTCTCCAAAATTTGCAACTTGAGCTGGTAATTTCTTCACACGGAAGTTTCTCATCTTCATGGCACAAACCCTATGTTAACTAGGACATATGGTTAAGCATTAACATCACTAAAATCTGATGCATCATAGCATGTATGCCAGAAATCCACTCACTCACTATATTTAGTGAGAATGAAGAATTGAAGGCAAGAGTAATATTGGAGCTTGATTCACCAGCTAGAACACATTTACACGAAAAAACCATGACAGAACAAATGCTATTACCAGGCATGCCATCAAGAAGTTACAAAATGGTTGTCCTGGAGAGCATCCACCAAACCTGCGGGATGAGTTGCCACCGTCTTCCATGAACCTTCTTTCATTCCACTTTTCCATAAATTCGTAATTACTAACACCCGATACATTTGTTGCAGTCTCACTACATATTTCACATAACCTGTCATTAAAAATGGTAGCCAATATCAATAATTTATTTGATAATGGATTATAACAAAAGGCACTCACTTGTAAAGGACCATCTTCAAATTTGGCACTATACAGTAGAACTTTAGCATAGAACAAAAAATGGTCAGGATGATAACAACTTCTATAAGCTTTTTTTATTAGAAGATATTGCTCAAAGGAACCTCACGGATAATCATATCTCCAACAATTTAGTTTTTAACCAAGCCAAAACAACAGTGTGTAATTCACATGGAGAACTTAACGTACTGAGACAGGGCTTTTGTTATTGTATTTCAATAAATTTTATTCAGAAATTGCTTAAATAAGCTCTTCTCTATGAAGATTCAATTTGTGGTGGTGATATAAGTATAAACTTACTTTTCTAGAGCATGCCCCATATGTCATCTGAACAGAGAAACATCAGATCCCAAAGAATCTTCAACAAGACAGTTACAAGAGGACTTTCTTTTCAAATATCAAGGACATCGACATGAATATCACGATCAAATGCAATAACTTGCTAGTTTACAAAGTGGTATTATTTAACCTCAAGTTACAACAACTAGAAGCAATTTGCTAATCATATTTATCTCTAACCCATTATTACCTAAAAGTGGAAATCCACCGGCTGTGTAGAACCCCATTAGCTATAGGAACTCCCAATTGGTTGATGGCTACTGATATGCACTGCATAGCTATGTTTGACTATAATAGATATATAAGCGGTAACAAACTTTCCCTTACAATTTCGTTCTATGACATTGATTTACGCTTAACACACTTTCTAAGAAATACCAACCGACAGCAAATAGCAGTACACTAAGCTAAGCCCTGGTATGAATCTAGAAAGGATTTGAAGAAATGCTAATAATGGTATTGGAAAGTCAAGTTCTAATCTAAGAACACAATCAACACATGTAAAAGGATGCCACAGACCTCAAGATTTCAAAAGACAAGTCATGGAAACACAAGAAAGATAAAACCTTCACCATACTACTGTTGAAATTATTAATTTTCCTTGTTATCAAGGTACTGCAGCACGCACAAACATAAACCAACGAAAAGGGCGAGACGAATATTTGCTTCCAGAAATTATGCCAAATTGGATAATTAAGTAAAAAGAAACCCATGAACCCCCACATATTTAGGAAATCAAAAACTTCAAAAAATGCAGATGTTATTGTTTATCTGCAGCCTAGAATCAAAAACTGGTATTTGGCAAAAACATACCTGTTCCCCTTAAGCTTGAACCACGCCTCAGCACAATGAACATGTGCAATGCCTAGCTCATCTTTACATGCACAACCAAGCTGAATCAAATCTGAAAACATAGCACTACTAGCAGCAGGGCCAACAGTTGCTTCATTTTCATCCGATGGTTGCACAGAAGCCAGATGGCAAATCCTACAAATCTGTTCACCTTTAGAATTCTCAGAAAACTTTTTGCGGCTGCTGCATTTTATATCAATCACACATGAATTTTTATCAGTTTCAGACGCCCCTTCTGGTACTTTCATGGATGTAAAGTTCAACCCCGATTCATTAACTTCTGCTTCCAACTTCCTATTATTCTCATTCACATACTCAGTCTCAAAAGACTCGATTACAACCACAGTTTCAATCACTTCCTGATTAACCAAATGGTTTGGATTATAACTAGTTCCCTGATCAACCCCAAACAATTTATTATCACTGATATTTTCTTGACCATGCTTGTCCTGACCCTTAACTTCCTCAAGCTCCTCCTTTAGCTCCTTTTCAGATCCCAAATCCTTACGCACCTCTCTTGAAGTTGCAGTTTCTCCCCTTATACCAACTCTGCCACTCAAGTTGTTCCCATCTACTACATCAATAACTACCCCTTCAACCAAATGACTCGAATTCCCATCTACTCCTTCATGAACCGGACCCATTATCTCACCTCTTTCTTCGCTTATGTTTTGATCCATCGACGGTTAGTTCACTCCCAAACAATGGCACTGTACGAACTCCACCTAAAAACGCTCCCTTTATTAATTACAGAGGATGAACAATGCGGTCAAATGGATGGTGGAAAATTCATATCTTCCAATGACCCACTTCCTGATTCGAGCAGATATTTTAAGAAATAATCAACTTAAAATAAAAGGAAACTGGGGTGTCAACTCTGAGATGGATGACCTCACTCTCCAAGAAAACAAAGTCCCCAAAATAGCCGCAAAGTGATGGGGTTTACCTCCAAACATTAAATTCCACAAACAAATTCAACTCCGAGATGTTTCCAACAGACCCAGGCCAGGTAAACCTGCCTGGCTTTCTTCATGGATTTTGTTGAAGAACAAAAATGATTTTTTTTTTTTAAGTGGGAAATAAAATAGGAGCAGGGTTAAGTGAAGAAAGGAACTGGAAAAAAAAAAAAAAAAAAAGGAAAAAAAAAAATTAAAAAAAAAATTGATTTTTTAAAAAAAATTTAAAAAAAAAAAAAAAAAAAAAAAAAAAAAAAAAAAAAAATTTATTA
>Ga0214545_1011279_pt1 | contig 12424 bp, 9 predicted proteins | sample CNSS4metaG_FD_160064 | JGI IMG/M metagenome (GOLD analysis project Ga0214545, IMG submission 160064) | Root nodule microbial communities from cowpea collected in UCLA plant growth center, Los Angeles, California, USA - CNSS4 | ecosystem: Host-associated > Plants > Roots > Nodule | place: USA... | reverse complement strand
ATATATATATATATATATATATATATCTTAAATTTCAACAAAATTTGTTTCTTCTTAATCATCAACTTCTCATATAATATACCATAATTATAACTTGTTTAGTCCATCACTAATCAACCCACATGGACCAAAACATAACACAAACAATTAACAGTCCGACGACTCAAACTAATTGGCTCAAACAATCTATTAACATTTCAACAAGAATTAAATGTCTACACAAAAATTGTATGAACCTCTCTCGACTCTCACAACTAGATATTAGGGGTGGCAATATGTGTCTGACCTGCAAACCCGCAAAAATAATGTGGGAGGGGCCAGGATAGTGAACTCGCAGGCCCATAGTGGCCCGACCCGTAGAAGCCCGTAGCTCGTTTGAGCTAGCCCGCAAGTTCGTATAAAAAAACTTGCACTTGTGTATATTAATTACTTTTTTCTTGATCATTGCATTAACGTTTCAAATTCTTGTATGCTGGAAAAGACAAGTATTATGTATTTTTTTAATGTACTAAAATTTGAAGAATACATTGTGCATATCAAAATACGAATATGAATATGATGAAAATGTTGAATTATCAATTTATCATCTAACTCTCCAAAGTCTTTGCTTAATTTTATGAACTTGTTAAAGTTTCCCAATATTTTGAACATTGAAAGTTTTATCATAAGAATTTAAAAAATTAAAAATTAAAAAAAAAACGGGCTGGCCCGCGGGCTTGCTGACCCACACTTATCTAGGATAGGCCAGACTTTTCCGCCCGCATTGAAAATGTGGGGCCAGGCAGGTCAACCCGCATTGTACGGGTCAGGCCTAAACGAGTCGGGTCGGCCCACATTGCCACCCCTACTAGATATACTTTTATATGTGAGTTGGATATTAACAGAGTCAAGATAATCTCCTTAAATTCCCTTTCAATACACCATAAACTCGATTAAATGGATTACATAAAACAACATTACATCACTTTCCTTATCTCAAACCAGTTTCATCGTCACATAAAAACACTCACACACTCACACACAAATATAGACATAAAGACCCAGATAGACAAACAAAACATGGACACACACAGACACATACACACACACACACACACACACTCACTCACACACGCAAACACAGACACATACACACACTCACACCCACACCCACCCACCCTCGCACACTCATGCACACATATAAAAGGGGTCACAAACACCCACCTACCCACCTACACACACATACACAAACACATAGACACGCACACGCACGCACACACACACACACATAAATGGGTTATGAAACCTATTAATTCAACTTTCCTTTCTTGGAAATCAGTTATACACTTTATCGTTCTCATATCAATTAATTCATTACTTAATTCATCTCAAGCATTATCACAAACAGAAAATTAAAAGAAAAAAATTTAAGTTCCTAAATCTTAAATTGGTTACTCTCGCTCAACATGTTATACTCTTGCCTAGTGAGACCCTCCTATAAAGTATCTCGCTCAACGAGTAATATGACTCGCCCAACGACCTTGATTAGCCTAGGCTATCTAGATTTTTGTTAAAACCTTTCATCTGGCGAATGTCTCACTAGCTTAACGAATAAGACCATTGAGATCATTTTTCACAAACTCACCCAGTGAGCCTTGTCTCGCTCAACAAGTGGGGTCACCCTTACTTCTCTGACATTCATAAAACATATTTTCACTCTCAATATCCATATCACTCACTTAGCGAGTTTGCATAATCTGCAAATGTGAAATCCAATATATCATACTAATATAACATTGTTTTGTTTGTCAAATAATATAGCATTGTGCAGTCTTATTTCTACGTCTGATAAACATTAACATGCTCAAACATACACACAATAGTATTAAGTTGGCATCATACTTTACGCATATATTTATGCTCATTCCAAGGTGTATGAAATGTTTTTTCATTATGTATGATTGGCTGAATTCGCTCTACAATTTCTATAACATCAACAATCTTTTGAAACTTACACTAAGTTTGTTTTACTTCATCAATTTCCTTATGTTTTTTTTTTTGTCAACTTTGAAAAAGATTTTATGGATTTGCATTTTTGGATAAATTCAAGTAAATGCTATTTAGGCAAGACATAATAAATCCAACCAACTATTACGATGTCACTTGAAGGATAACATCCAAATATAAAATAAAATAATATATATGTTATAAAAAAAATCTTTTTTATTTTATCAATTAAAAATAAAACTAAATTATAATATATATATATATATATATATATATATTTATTTATATAATAAAATATATAAGTTAAGTTTACGTAAATATGTATATATATTTATTACATATAAACTTGTATATATGTATATAATAATAGGTAAACTGACATATTGTTATATAATAAAAAAAAAGAGAAAAAGAGAAAAAAACTCACCACAATTCTTTGCTCCATGCTCCACGTAATTGAATTAGATAAGATGACCATAAATGCCATTTGAGATTTAATGCAATTACAGGTTAGAAAAGAAAAAAAAATGGGGAGCTTAATCCATAAGAAACAAAACTAACGAAAGAATTTGAAAGAAGAAAAAATTGAATGGTGGGTGTTTTCTAACCAAATGAACTAAACGTAATCATTATGCATGTAGTATAAATAGGGGTGGTGAATGTGAAAGAAAAACGGAGACAGTAAGATAAAAAAAAAAAGAGAAGAGGAGTTTGTGAGTTTGAAATTGGTAGTGAAGTAAAAAAGAAGAAGAAGAAAGCTAAAACGTTCACAAAGTTTTGGGATATATCTTTCATAATAACTAAGGTAAGGGGAGGAGACATCTATCATTTTATTTACTTTGATTACTTTTATCTATTCATAATTATTTTTATCTCTATAAGTGAGATGTCCCTAACCTCATTTTAATTTATATTTAGTTCTCGTTCCTATTTATTTATTTATTTTTATCTCCAGTTGTGCATAAGTCCTATTTACTCAATTTATATTTACTCTCATTTACTTATTTATATTTATCTCCAGTTACGTACTGGTCCTTTTTATTTATTTATATTTATTTTAATTATTCATTATTTATTTATATAATTATATGTTTTAATATTAAAATAAAATTTATGATAAATAAATATTTGATTATTATAGTTGGAGGTATGACCTTGAGAATTTAAACGAGTTAGTATTACTCAAGATGAAATGTTCTTGAGTTACTTTGTTGGCCATGAGCTCATATATCCTGACTAGTCACTACAAAATTAATCAATATCTTTATAAAGTATAATAAAATCCAGTTTTATGGATTTGGGAGAATTTTCATTTTATTTTATCTTATTATGATATGCTGTATTTTTTTATGTGATATTTGTCTCACTTCCCTATTTTATGATTGTGTGTGAAAAACAAAATTTTATAACCTTATCATAGATGGTTGCTCCCAACATGCTTGATCCCTTCTTCGCCGACATTGTGGTTGTTTTCCTGGACAATGCATGACAAACCAATGTAGTGAATAATTTTGTAAAATTTCAGGAAACGGGAAACTCTACCATTACTTTTCTCTCTGCTCCAAACATGCCAATTGTCACCGAAGGACAAATCGGAGTTACCTTCTATTTACCCTTAACAGTCCAAGTGAACCTTATCCATAACCTTTTTTCCTCCACCTGTTTGAAGGCCAATATATGATGGGAAATTGTAAATTAATAACACTCCTTCCTCTTCTAGTGTAGGAAATATAAGATGTACTAAACGGTGTGGATATAAGATGCATACAGTATTGTACATATATATATATATATATATATATATATATATGAGAATATTTTAATTATGTGATATGTTATTGTAAAATTATGTTTCAATTTTTTTTAGTATAATATAGAAAATAATATAAATAATATATAATAGTTAAGTATAATTAGACATCATTGTATAATTTTGACTCTAAATTTTATAAGTATATTGTAGAAAATAATAATAATAAATAAATAAATAGAAATTTTTTTGTCACATTTGATGGCATCAAAGCCACGTTTCATACGAGATCTGTGAAATGTGCTCATTATTTTTTTTACTAACTCATACGATTTCAGATGGCAAACAATAGGAGGAATAATGAATTAATTGAAGCAATGCAAGCTATCCTAGACATGGTTGTTGCTCTAATAAGGAGTTAAAGGTCTGAAGGAAATCTTGAATCACAAGGTTTAGCTGAATTTAGGAGAAACAAACCCCCACAATTTTCTAGAGGGTATGATCCAGAAAAAGCTAAATTATGGATTAAGGAAATGGAGAAAATATTTTGAGTTATGAACTGTGCTGACAACCAAAAGGTGAATTATGTTGTATTTATGTTAATAGGAGAAGCTGAATATTGGTGGGATGATACCAGAAGATTACTTGAAGGAGGAAGAATAATTATTACCTGGGATGTATTTAGAACAAAGTTTTTAGAAACATATTTCCCTAATGATGTGAGGAGAACAAAAGAAATAGAGTTTATGCAGTTGAAGCAAGGAAGTATGACAGTAGGGGAATATGCTTCCAAGTTTGAAGAATTAGGAAAATACTCTACTTTCTTTTATCACCCAGAGGAAAGGATGAAATGTATAAAATTTGAAAATGGACTTAGGGTTGAATTGAGAAAAGCAGTAGGAATACTAGAAGTTGCTGATTTTCCTCGTTTATCCACAAGTGTAGATTTTTGGAAGATTTTGAGAACAACCAAAATATTTTGGACCCCAGACAAATAAAAATAAACACAGTGAGGAAAAACCTTACAATCGCCCACAATGGAGGACCCAATCCAACCAATCTTCATCAGGAAATTCTAGTAGACCTGTATATGATTATATCAGATGCTTTAAATGCGGACAAGGTCATCATGCTAAAGATTGTCATCTAAGGGACCAGTCTGTTTCAAGTACGGGAAACCTGGTCACCTATTCTCTGAGTGTGGACAACATGAGCCACATTTCAATCTAGCTACAACCAAGACAAGACCTACCACAACAGGAAGGGTGTACACCATGACTGGAGTTGAAGCTGCTGAAAACCATGATCTAATTAAAGGTATGTATTTTATTAAAGGGAAAACTTTAAATGTATTGTATGACTTAGGTGCAACTCACTCATTCATTTCCAATTATTGTGTTCAACACCTTAATATGTCGACCTCTTTTCTAAAAACTAGTTTGGTTGTTTCAACTCCCATAAATGACTTGATAATTACCAATAAAGTTTGTTTAGACTATCCATTGTTCATTGAGAATAGGAAATTCCTTGTAAATTTAATATGTCTACCTTTATCTCAATTAGATGTAATCTTAGGTATGGACTGATTATCTTCAATCAAGTCCTTTTGAATTTTGCTGAGAAATCAGTAATATTTTCAAACTCCGAGAATCTTTTAAAATCACCTACCAATTCAAAAAGTGAGCCTTCAAGCAATGAAATTCAAGGGTACTTATTATTATCTTCTATGGAAATAAAAGAGGAAGTTGAGTTGAAAAATATAGCAGTTGTTCAAAATTTTCCTAAAGTCTTTTCCAATTATATTCCTACCCAATAGAGAAATTGAATTTTCAATAAATTTGATGCCTGGAACTGGACCAATATCTATAGCACCATATAGGATGTCACCCTTAGCATAACTGAAGAAACAATTGGAAGAGTTACTTGAAAAACAGTTCATTCGTCCTAGTGCGTCACCGTGGGGAGCATCGATTTTACTAGTTAAGAAGAAAGATGGAAGTTTTAGGTTGTGTGTAGAATACCGTCAATTAAATAAATTTACTATAAAGAATAAATACCCTCTTCCTAGAATAGATGACTTGATGGACCAATTACGAGGAGCCTCCGTATTTTCTAAGATAGATTTAAGGTCAGAATATCATCAAATTAGAGTAAAAGTAGAAGACATACAAAAAACTGCTTTCAAAACTAGGTATGACCATTATGAATATCAAGTGATACCTTTTGGTGTGACCAATGCTCCTGCAATTTTATGGATTATATGAATAGGATCTTCCATCCATTTTTAGATCAATTGATGGTTGTTTTTATAAATGACATTCTTATTTATTCTAAGACTCTTGAGGAACATGAGGAACACTTTTAGATTGTCTTGCAAATCTTGAAAGAAAAGAAATTGTATGCCAAATTTTCTAAGTGTGAATTCTGGTTAGAGGAAGTAAAATTCTTAAGACATGTGATTTCCAATAAGGGAGTGTTAGTGGATCCGACCAAAGTAGAAGCAGTTTTACAATGGGAACCACAAAAAACAGTGACTGAGATTCACATTTTCTCTGTTTGGCAGGATATTGTAGAAGATTCATTGAGGAATTTTCTAAAATAGCTATGCCTTTAACCCAACTCACCAAAAAGGGCCAAGCTTTTGTGTGGACAGAAAAATGTGAGAATAGTTTTCAAGAACTCAAAAAAGATTAACCATTTCTCCTGTTTTAGCATTACCTGATCCTACTAGACACTTTGTTATATTTTTTTATGCTTCCATAATGGGATTAGGTTGTGTTCTTATGCAAGATAGAAGGGTAGTGGCATATGCTTCTAGACAATTAAGAACACGTGAGAAAAATTACCCAACCCATGATTTAGAACTAGTTGTCATTGTTTTGGCAGTTAAGATATGGTGACATTATGTCTATGATGGTAAGTTTGAAGTTTTTAGTGATCATAAGAGTCTCAAATACTTATTTGACCAAAAGGAATTAAATATGAGACAAAGGAGATGGATGAAATTTCTGAAAGATTATGATTTTGAACTACAATATCATCCAAGTAAGGCAAATGTAGTGGCAAATGCTTTAAGCAGAAAATCTTTACATATCTCCTCACTAATGATCATGAGATGAATTGTTAGAAAAAATTTAAAGACATGAATTTGTTGGTCACCCTAAGCCATGATAAAATGCAATTAAACTCCATTCGGATCACTAACAATTTACAAAAACAAATTCATGAGGCATAGGAAAGTGATGAGTTCATTCAAAGGAAAAAGAAATTGATAGGACAAAAAGATGGAGATAATTTTGTCATAGATAGGACAAGAACTTTAAGATTTAAGGATAGGATGTGTATACCTAACAATGAAGAAATTAAGAAAATGATTCTAGAGGAAGCACATAAAAGCAAATTAAGCATGCATCCGAGCACAATAAAAATGTATCAAGACCTCAAGAAAACATATAGGTGGCCCAAAATGAAAAGGGAAGTGGCACAATATATAGCAAAATGTCTAGTTTGTAAAAAAGCTAAAATAGAACACCAAAAGCCAACAGGAATGTTACAATCCTTAGATATACCTGAATGGAAATGGGATAGTATAGCAATGGATTTTTTAGTGAGCTTACCACGAACAATTCAAAAATTTGATTCCATATGGGTTATCGTGGATAGATTAACAAAGTCTGCTCACTTCTTACTCATTAACATCAGGTATTCATTGGAGAAATTGACTGAATTGTACATAAGAGAAATTGTGAGGTTGCATGGAGTTCCAACAAGTATTGTGTCTGATAGGGATCCTAGATTTACTTCTAAGTTTTGGGGAAGCTTACATCAGGCCTTAGGGATTAAACTTCATCTTAGCTTAGCATATTAGCCCCAAACTGATGGACAATTAGAAAGAACAATCCAATCTTTGGAAGATTTACTAAGAGCTTGTGTGTTAGAAGATTCTGGTAGTTGGGATCGATGCCTGCCTTTGATTGAGTTCACCTATAACAACAGTTTTCATTCTAGCATAGGTATGGCACCTTATAAGGCATTATATGGGAGAAAATGTAGAACACCTTTGTGTTGGTTTGAGATTGGTGAAAATTTAGTATTAGGTCCTGACATGATTCAACAGACAACAGGGAAATCCAAATGATTAGGGACAAATTGAGAGCAACTCAAAGTAGACAGAAAAGTTATGCTGACAAGAAAAGACGACCTCTTGAATTTCAAGAAGGTGATCGATCATGTATTCTTGAAAGTAACACCAACCACCGGAATTGGTAGAGTGATGAAATCAAAGAAATTCACTTCCCGATTCATTGGTCCTTACCAAATTCTTAAAAAGATAGGTCTTATTGCTTATCAAATTTATTTACCCCATTCCTTTCCAACCTACATAATGTTTTTCATGTGTCTCAATTAAGAAAATATATTTCTGATCCAACTCATGTGATAAGACCTGATACAATATAATTAAAGAATAACCTTACATTTGGCGCAATGCCAGTACAAATTATGGACAAGAAGGTCAAAGAGCTGAGAGGCAAACAAATTTCTCTAGTAAAAGTCATTTAGAATCAAGCTAATGGAGATACTACATGGAAAATAGAAGAAAAAGTAAGAGGAATTTATCCTCATTTATTTTAGTCAATAAAACAAATTTCGAGGACGAAATTTTTGTAAGTGGAGGAGAATTGTAACATCCAAAGATAAAATAAAATTATATATATATATATATGTATATATGTTATAAAAAAATATTTTTTATTTTATCAATAAAAAATAAAACTAAATTATAATATATATATATATATATATATATATATGAACAATAAAATGTATAAGTTAAGTTTACATAAATATGTACATATATTTATCACGGATAAACTTGTATATAATAATAGGTAAACTGACATATTGTTATATAATAAAAAAAAAGAGAAAAAGAGAAAAAAAAAATTACCACAATTCTTTGTTCCATGCTCCACGTAATTGAATTAGATAAAAGGACCATAGATGCCATTTGAGATTTAATGCAATTATAGGCTAGAAAAGAGGAAAAAAAATGGGGAGCTTAATCCATAAGAAACAAAACTAACGAGAGAATTTGAAAGAAGAAAAAATTGAATAGTGTTTTCTAACCAAATGAACTAAACGTAATGATTATGCATGTAATATAAATAGGGGTGGTGAATGTGAAAGAAAAACGAAGACAGTAAGATCAAAAAAAGGGAGAAGAGGAGTTTGTGAGTGTGAATTGGCAGTGAAGAAAAAAAAAAGCTAAAACGTTCACAAGGTTTTGGGATATATCTTTCATAATAATTAAGGTAAGGGGAGGAGACATCTATCATTTTATTTACTTTGATTATCTATTCATAATTACCTTTATCTCTATAAGTGAGGTGTCCCTAACCTCATTCTAATTTATATTTAATTATCGTTCCTATTTATTTATTTATTTTTATTTCCAATTGTGCACTGATCCTATTTACTCAATTTATATTTACTATCATTTACTTATTTATATTTATCTTCACTTACGTACTGGTCCTTTTAATTTATTTATATTTATTTTAATTATTCATTATTTATTTATATAATTATTTGGTTTAATATTGAAATAAACTTTATGATAAATAAATATTTGATTATTGTATTTGGAGGTATGACCTTGGGGATTTAAACGAGTTAGTATTACTTAAGATGAGATGTTCTTGAGTTACTTTGTTGGCCATGAGCTCATTTATCCTGACTAGTCACTACAAAATTAATCAATATCTTTATAAAGTATAATAAAATCCAATTTTATGGATTTGGGAGAATTTCATTTCATTTTATCTTATTATGATATGTTGTATTTTTTATGTGATATTTGTCTCACTTCCCTATTTTATGATTGTGTGTGAAAAACAAAATTTTATAACTTTATCATAGATGGTTGCTCCCAACATGTATGATCCCTTCTTTGCTGACACTGTGGCTGTTTTCATGGGGAATGCATGACAAACCAATGTAGTGAATAATTTTGTAACATTTCAGGGAACGAGAAACTCTACCATTATTTTTCTCTCTGCTCCAAATGCGGCAATTGTCATCGAAGGACAAATCAAAATTACCTTCTATTTACTCCAATAGTCCAAGTGAACCATATCCATAACGTTTTCCCTCCACCTGTTTAAAGGCCAGTATATGAAGGGAAAACTGTAAATAAATAACACTTATTCCTCTTCTAATATAGGAAATATAAGATGTATTAAACGGTGTGAATATAAGATGCATACAATATTGTATATATATATATATATATATATATATATATATATATATATAAAAAAATATTTTATTTATGTTATATGTTATTGTAAAATTATGTTTCAAATTTTTTTTAGTATAATATATAAAATAATATAAATAAATAAATAACAGTTAAGTATAATTAAACATCATTGTCTGATTTTGACTCTAAATTTTGTAAGTATATTATAGAAAATAATAATAATAATAATAAATAAACAAATAGAAATTTTGTTGTCGTCACATGAAGAAGTAATGTGCATTTGCATACATGGAAAACACACTACAAAAAATTCTTTAATTACTGACAAAATTTTATCGAAAAAAATAAATTCATTGGTGAAACATTTATTGACAAATTTTATCGATAAAAATAAATTTGTCAATAAAATACATTAGTAATTGAATTTCTTAAAATTTGTCAATAAAATAAAATTTTGGTTATTGACCAAAAGATTTGTCGAAATTGGATACCAAACTTCCCACCCAATTTGACGAAATATATTTATAAATTAACTATATATTTTTATAAAAAAAGAATAGAGGGAGTAGAAGAAGAAGGAGAGGAGGAGAAAAATTGAAAACCAATTTAAGTAGCACAATGAAGAAAAAGAGAATACTTCATTACCAGAGAAGTGGTGTTGGCACGAGAGTTGCATAAGTTGATATTAGAGGTGTAGTGCTACTATAGGAGATCAAAGAGTACTTGAGGTGTGAGGTTGTTGTTGGAGGTTCAGAGTTAACCAAAGGTAAAAGTTGCAGGGTGCTTGATGACATGTAATGTCTTCTAAATAACATAAATGTGATTTTCCTTCTTAGAGTTGGTTGCCTAATTTGGTTTATCATAGCTTCCATAACACCAAAAACAAAAAATTAAATCAATAAAAGTTACTCATTCTCCACATCATCAAATATCAGATTCAACCACAAACAACATATAAGAAATAATTTCTTTAATGCAAAAACGAAAAATAATCAAAATCAAACTGTGTAAAAAAGTAAAAATTAAAACTTTTAAATCATCATACCTTTTAAAAATATCAAACCTTTTAAAAATATATTTGTCCTTCTACCTAGAAACATCGTCTTGGATATTCAAGACTCTTCGATCTTCTCCTTAAAACCTTCTAGGAACTTTGGAAGAAGAAATTAAATAAGAAAAAAAAAAACTTTGACATGTTAAACAAATTCAACCGCAAACAACATAAAAAAACAAACTTTGCATGCAGAAAACGATAAAAATCAAATCTTTAAAAAAATATAAAGATAAAACCTTTTAAAAATATCATTTTTTTAATGACATAATCTTAAGTCTTCAAGAACTTTTGATATTGTCTTCAACAACTCCTTGAAAAAAGAAAGGTATAGATACATATTTGGTACCCAAACTTTTTCGGAAAGTTTAATTTGGTACCCGAACTTTAAGAATGTTCAATTTGGTACCCCAATTTTCTAAAGAGATTCAATTTGATCCTCTCCGTTAAGTTGGAGTTAACACCGTGTCCATACAGGACATTGTCAAGCCATGAAATTTTTATTTTTATTTTTATTTTTTTTTCAAAAAAATTATTTTTTTTCAAAAAATTTTAAAACTGCCACATGTCAGTTTATCATCGTGCCATGTGGCAGCTTACAATCATGACACATGGCAGTGTAATAGCTGTTTTCAATTTAGTACCCCAATTTAAATTTTTTATTCAATTTAGTACCCCAATTTTTTAAAATCATCCAATTTCGTCATCTTCCATTTGAGACCAAATTAGTAAATCATACCAAATTGAACTTTTCGAAAAAATTTGGATATCAAATGTGTATTTATACCAAAAAGAAACTAAAAAAGAAGAAAATAAAAATAAAAAACGTTAACAATTTAAACAAAAATATAACATAAAAATAAGAAAAACACTATACATGATCATGTTATAAAATAAAATTGGAAAAACAAATCAAAGAAGGAAAATACAAAAATACAAAGTGTTTATCGATTATTTGCTTTATGAAACCTGAAAATCATACGAATGATTGAAGAAAAACAATGTAACATCTCGACCGGATATTACAGATTTAAATAATAAAATAAAGAAATAAATAATAAAACTTCATTTATTATAACTTATGTTCCCCAAACGCAGGAAAATTAAAATCTTATAGTAGTAATAAATAGTCTCAAAACCTCTATTATAACTCAAACATAAAATCCATAATAAAAATCAAGTTTAATAATATAAAATACTACAACTGTTCCAAAACATAATAAAAACTCTGATAAAAATCTTCTCTCAATACTAGCCTCTATCTGTCTCTAGGCCTCACCAGATCCACCTGTAATATCATCTGCTCTCGTGTACCGCGTACACGATCATCGCCAAACAAAAGCAGATAGGGTGCGCTAACATAATAAACACACAC
>Ga0214545_1011276_pt1 | contig 12426 bp, 7 predicted proteins | sample CNSS4metaG_FD_160064 | JGI IMG/M metagenome (GOLD analysis project Ga0214545, IMG submission 160064) | Root nodule microbial communities from cowpea collected in UCLA plant growth center, Los Angeles, California, USA - CNSS4 | ecosystem: Host-associated > Plants > Roots > Nodule | place: USA... | reverse complement strand
ATTCCGTATTCGTTGTGAGACGACTCAGGGTTATCTTAACCCTAACTATTTTCTTCACTACAAACTGGCAATACTGAAGTTGCTAAAGTAGTGGTAATTTGATCGCCTAACGACAGCGATATCAGTGTACGCCGGGGAGATCTGTTGCGGACCAAGCGAACAGATCGGCATTCCATTTAAGGATTTGCTCGATGTGGTGCTCCTCTCCCTCGGGGAGGGTGGTGCCAATTTGGAGGAATCGATTCTGCTGTGCCAGAGGGAGTTGTCTTATGTCCCCGATGGGCTCGACCCTGGCTTCAGAGTTTATTCTAGGGTCGAGGTCGTCGCCTGCTAAGGATGTTCTTGTCTGGGATTGTTCGATGTTGTGGGTTGTCAAGGGTGGGTGGAGAAGTTTTAGGCTCGCTATATAGCATTCCCTGGCGGTGCGTTGGTCGCCGTGTACTGTGATTATGTCGCCTTGCAGGGATGGGAACTTCATGGCGAGGTGTGAAGTAGATACGATGGCTCCCAAGGCGTTGATGGAGGGTCTTCCCAGAAGTATGTTGTAGGATGTGTGGGCCTCCACGACTAGGTAGCGGATGGGTTTGGTCTTCGTTTGTCTACCCTCTCCGAAGGTTGTGTGGAGGTCGATGTATCCTTTTGTTGGGACTCTTTCGCCCGAGAATCTGTATATGGGTTCATTATGGGGAGTGAGGTCGGCTAGGGGTATCTGTAGTTTGTTGAAGGTTTTCCAGTATAAGATATCTACGGAGCTTCCTTGGTCGATGAGCACTTTTTTGACTGCAAAGTTTTCTACTTCTATGGTTATGACCATAGGGTCGTCTTTGTTGGGGTCGGTGCCTTGAAAGTTTGAGTCTGAGAACGTGATGGGCGGCATTCTTCTTATCGTTCTACCGGACACAACATGTACTGATTGGACAGCTCTTAGGTGCTTCTTTCTGGAGGAGGACGACCTCCCTCCTTCGGCGAATCCTCCAGATATGGTGTTGATTGTTCCGCGCAGGGGTGGTCTATCGTCGGTTCGTCTGGGTTGCGGTTGTGCTGGCGCTCTTTGTTTTGTATGTTGGGTTCTTGCGGGCTCCCTTCTTGGTTCTCTATGCTTTGTTCGCTGGTCTGCTCGTCGTTCAACTCGTCTATTGTCGTTTCTCTCATACTGGGGTCTGGATGGGCCTTCCCCTACTTCCCTTACGTAATGTTTGAGATGTCCGGCCTGCACGAGCTCTTCTATTTTGTCCCGCAGGGTGTTGCATTCATCAGTTGTATGGCCGTTATTGCGATGGTAATGGCAATACTTGCTCAAGTCCGCGTTAGGTGGGTTTTGGTACTTTCTGGGTGGGGGGATGAGTTCTGCCTACAGGACCTCGTCTAGTATGCGAGATCTGGATGCATTCAAGGGAGCGTAGTTGGAGAATTTAGCGGGCCTTCGCTCCATAGGACGGTTATGTTCACGCGCGGGGGTTCTTTGTTAGGCCTCCTGATGTCGGCTCGCGCCGGGGGAGCCTGAGCGTTGTTTTGGTATCGCCTCATGTCCTCGACTCTGATAAACATTGCTGCTCTTTTCCTAAGCTCCTGCATGCTTAGGGGGGGCGCATTGCTAACTCATCAGCGAAGGGTCCTGGCCGGAGGGAGGTCATCATATACATCAAAATGAGATTGGGGGTAAGGTCCTTGATTTTCATGGCGATGGCGCCAAATCTATCGATAAAAACTTGGAGGGGTTCTCCCTCCTCTTGTTTGAGGTTGAGGAGGGCAATTGTGGTGAGGTCGTGGCGACGACTTGTGTCGAATTGGGTGGTGAAGGTGGTGGTGAGCGTAGTGAAGGAGTCGATGGTGTAGGGGGGGAGGCTCATGAACCATTCTAGAGCTGATCCTTTGAGGGCCACTGAAAACGACTTACACAGCACGACGTCGTCCGTGGAATATAACCCTACCTGGTTGGTGTAGATAGACACAAACTCATATGGATCCGTTGTACCGTCGTACGTGATAGTGGGTGCCTTCCATTTATGGGGCAGAGGGGTTTCTATGATCCCGTCAATGAAGGGGTGGCGACGGTTCTTCCTCGAGGCGAAGGAACTGTAGTTACCACCCGTTGTTGGTCTGGTGGGTCTGTACTCGCTTTCATCCTCGGTTGGATGGATGTCAACTCTTGAATGAGGGGGAGTGTCGACCCTTGAGTGAGGGGGAATATCCGCCCTTGATCGAGGTTGGTAGGGCTCCCCAACTGCTTGGTCTGCTTCTATCTTCTGCCTAAGGCGGGAGTTTTCCTCTCTCAACGCTTCCATCTCGTCTGCGTTTCTCTTTTTGTACTCAGCAAACTCTTGCTACATCCTGGCTTGGGCCTCCAGAATGCGGGAAATCTCCGATGCTGGTCTGGGGTCCCCAACTTCAACAGTTGGGACCACGGGGGGGACATCCGATGTCTTGCTTCTCGTGGAAACCATCTTGTCTTCCTGGGTGGTTGTTTTGGACCTGTGAAGTACTCTTCGGTCCCAAGGTGGGCGCCAGATGTTCTTACGGAATCGAAGGTTGTAATTCACAAATCACTTGAGGGCTTCGGACGGTTGATCTCGGCTGTTCTCCTGTTGCTTCCAAAGGGGTTCCAGGGGGAAGCAAGGGACCTACAAAAGACACTCCGATGCCTAAGTCAGCACTGGTGATGTCAGAGTATTAGAATAATTTAATGTGTAATCAATGCATGGAATAGTGTGCTATTTATACCTTTTTTACCTGTGGGTCTTACCTGGAATGGGCTTTCTGGCCCAACATTCCCTTTTTGGCTATTCTTGGATCTAGTGTTTAGAAGGGAAATTACGAAGGGATCCTTCAGGGGTTGGCGGTATTCGGTACTCGGTCATAAGGATCTCTATGGGTGGATGGTTTCATGTTGTTGGTCGGAATGGCTACATCACAGATCTGGGCTGTCTCGTGGAAGGATACTTGCAATGCGGGGTAGGCGGCCTGTAGTGCGGGGTAGGCGGCCACCAGGATGGTCGCCAAAGACCGCGTAGTTGGCGAGATTGCCTTGTGTGAGTATACGGTCCCCGGTCTTGCTGTGGGTCGTGCTCTTCAGGGAGGGTGTTTGGTGTGATGTATACGGCTAGTGGGACTTTGGTCGAGTAGGCGGCTCTAAGACTTTGCTGGGGGCCATATATCAGGGGCTGGGATCTTCCATAGCGAAAGGTGATATGGGCGGCCATAAGCCTTGTTGGGTGCTATATGAACCAGGGGGGCTCTGTTAAGGTAAGCGGTCAGCGGGTGTGTCTGGTGCCGCATATCTAGGTATGGTTGGGACAAAAATATAAACTATATATATGAATATGAAGTTATGTTATTATTAATGTTCTCTAAAGGAAAATCTTATGGTAAAAAAAATTAATTCCATATCTTTTTATCAAATAATAATTATTTAGTATTACAGTCAGTGCGTCACATTTTTGAACCAGATCCCAAATAAAGTGAACATCTATGGCAGAGTGTTTAGTTTCGGAGTGCATAATTGGATTAGAAGTGAGAATAATGGATCCAAGATTATCATAATAGACTACTGGAGTTGAATGTGCGAGTCTTAAATCACGAAGAAGGGTTTGCAGCCAAGAGATTTCTGTGGTGATAGAGGCAATACTACGTGATTCAACTTCATTGCTGCTCCTAGAGAATGTTTTTTGCTTTTTGGAGGACCACGAAACTATGTTGTCCCCAAGATAGACACAATACCTTGTTGTGGATTTCCTATCATCTATGTCAGCCCCCTAATCAACATCAGCGAAACCATGAATCGATTAGTTGGTGGAGGAAGTAAAGCGAATACCAAAGGCACGTGTGCCGACAACGTATTGAAGAATCCTTTTTACTGCTTTCTAGTGGTGGATTTGAGGATTATGCATGTATTGAGAAACTTTGTTGACAACATACGTAATGTTTGGATGGGTGAAAGTTAAATATTGGAGAGCACCAACAGTTTGACAATACAAGGTTGAGTTGTGAAAGGCTGTAGAACCATCCGCAGTGAGTATAAGAGACGTCACCATGGGAGTGGGTTGTGGTTTGGCTTCTATCATTTTGGTTTTGTGTAACAATTGTTGAGCATATTTGTCTTGATGGAGAATAAGCAACCCATTTGAGTTCCACTGTGTTTCAATGCCAAGAAAGTAGTGTAGTTTCCCAAGATCTTTCAAGGCGAAGGTATGGCTAAGAGTGGAGATCAAAGACCTAATAGCAGTAGAAGAAGACCTTGTAATTAAGATATCATCAACATATATAAGAATAATGATAGAGGTAGTATGAGTGGAATGAATGAAGAGAGAGGGATAAAAAATAGTAGCTTTAAAACCAAGGTTAACAAGTGTGCTACTTAGCTTATGATGCCAAGCACGTGGTGCTTGTTTTAAGCCATAAATGGCTTTGTTGAGACGACAAACTTTTGTAAATGAGGTAGTGAAATCGTACGATTGCTACATATAGACCATCTCTTGAAGATCACTGTTTAAAAAGGCATTGTTTACATCAAGTTGGTGCACTGGCCACTTATGAGAAACAACAAAGGCTAAGATGGTTCAAATAGTAACTAGACGAACCACGCGGCTAAACCTATCAAAGTAGTCTACGCCTTCTATTTGATCAAATTCATAAGCTACAAGATGAGCTTTTCGTCGTTGCAAGGAGCCATCGGAATTGTACTTGTTTTTGAATATCCATTTGCAAGCGATGATGTGAGCATCATAAGGTGGATCTACCAAAGTCCAGGTGTTGTTTTTAATGAGTGGATCATATTCAACATCCATATCTTTCTTCCATTCAAGATCGTCGATGGCAGTTTTGGGATTAACAGGAACGAAATCACTAACAGTGGTTGTCCAAACTTTGGGTTTGAACACACCAGACTTGGCTCTTGTTTGCATGGGGTGCATGTTGATGGTTGAAGCCCGAGCTGCATTAGGAATATTAGGAGAGGAAATGGTAGAGGAAGATGATGCAAGGTAGATGTTGGGAGATTATTTATAATGAAAACAACAGCTTTGAAAGCATAACTCCAATATTTTAAAGGCAAGGATGCATGAGCAAGTAAACTTAAACCAGTCTCTACAACATGTTGATGCTTTCGTTCCACAATACCGTTTTGTTGATGTGTATAAGGAAAAGTATATCTGTGATGAATACCAAACAAGGCAAGAGTTTTATCAAAGGAAATAAACTCACGAGCATTATCACTTTGTATGTTTTTTATTTTATGTCCTAATTGGTTTTCAATAAGAAGTTTAAACTTGAGAAAGATATCTAACGCTTGAGACTTAGCATGCATAAGATAAAGCCACGTAAATTTTGAACATGCATCAACAAACGAAATATAATATTGATGACCATCTATAGAGTATTCATGGGCAGGGCCCCAAATATCAATAAAAATCATTTCAAGAGGTTTCATATATTGAGTATTAGAAATAGAATATGGTAGTTCATGTATCTTGGCAACAACACATGAGTCACAAAAAAAGGAATTCATTTTTACACCAATATTAGAAGCGTAAAGGGCACGTTTTACAGTGTTGAGAGTTGCATGCCCCATTATGGCATGCCAAACATCCAGAGGAACAGTTGAAGAAGATCCTGTAGTAATGTGTTGAACGGTTGGTGGTGCAGACCTTTGCAAAGTAGGAAAAACGTAGATGCCTTCCTTAAGGGTTCCTTGGAGTAAAATCTCCTTGGTTACCTGATTTTTAACAGTGCAATGATTAGGATAGAATTCAAAGAAAACATGATTATCTTTTGCAAATTGAGAAACACTAATAAGATTCTTGGTTATGTGAGGAATTTGAAAGAGACGAAAGAGATGAAAAACCAATGTGGGTTATGGATAAACCTGTTCCATTTCCTAATTTGACTTGTCCAGCACCATTATACTTTGATTTAGAGGTATAATTTGTAGAATCATTCGTAACATGGTGAGAAGCACCACTGTTTGGGTACCATAACGAATTAGGCATGGATGAAATGGTGGAAAATTGATCAAAGATATTAGTATTGGAAGATAAAACCTAAATGTTGTTGGTTTGTGTGGATGATTGTATTTCTTGATTGAATATGTGCCAGCAGTCCATAACAGTATGTCCCACCTTGACATATATTTGGCATTGAGGTTGATTGTTGGACAATTGTTGATACTGAGAGGGAATCGAGTTTGATCTAGACGATTGTCGACCAAAGGAAGGACGTCCACCTCGAGTTGAATTTGATCTTGAACGTGCACGACCACAATCATAGGACTTGTCATTATTTGAAGAATTCCAAGAAATGGTGGTGGAATGCAACTATGGCGATGAGTCGACCTGACAATGCCTTACCAATCTTTCTTCTTGATCAAGAAGTAAAGCCTCGACCTCTTCCACTGTATAAGGTTCATGGCGTGAGAGAATCTATCAAACTGTATAGTGATGACAAAAGGATCATATTCTTCAGACAATCCATCAAGGATATGTTCAATGTGTTCTTCCTCTGAAACAGATACACCTGCAGCATAGAGAGAATCAACGATTTTCTCTATCTCAAGAATGTAAATGGAGATGGAGCGTTCTTTCTTAGCGCTCTTGAGTTAATTTTTATGTTGTTTAATTTTTGCTCGTGACACTAGAATAGTAGATCTTGAGTTTCTGCCAGACTTCGTAGGATGTGTTTAATCCAACCATTTTTGTGAGTAACGGGGAAGACATTGACGAGAGGAGCCATGCAACAATTAGGTGATCTTGCTGGTGATAATGCACATATTAAGGATTTATGATATCACTGGCTCGTGACTCTTTGTTGAGATACTTGGGTGGGGCTTCTTTGCCTACAAGATATTTGAGGAATCGAAAACCATCAATGGTGGCCATAACCTGATGTTGCCAAACCATGAAATTGTTTTCATCAAGTTTGACGCTGACAAGAGTGGTGAACAAATGAGGAGTAGGTGTATGCATTGTGGAGGAAGAGGACTGGAATTCCCAGCAGGTGAAGAAGACATTGCGGAAGCAAAAAATTACGCTCTAGATACCATGTAGAGTTTTAGAGGAGAGAGAAAAAGAAGCTTTTATTATGATTATGAAAAGGTTACATACAAAGGTTATGCATGCAAGGTTATATAGAGACCTGTAGAGGCACAACAGAAAGGGAAACTAACTAATTGAAATACAGTAGTTAGAGTAACCACTAACAGAACTTAACACCGAGTCACAATCGAATCGTGGTGCTTGGGCTGTTACACTCTTAAGTAAAAAGAGTTCCACCCTGACTAATAGCTATAAGTTTTGGTCTAGTGGTAAGCGCTCGATCTTAACAACTGTAAAGGGTTGAAACGACACCAAATTCTTAAAAGTCTATGATATGCCCTCTTCAATTTCTGAATGGTCTTTCTGAATATGACAGTTTTGTTACCTCGATTTTATCTGTATTCATCCTTACATTGTTGAAGAGATTGAAGCCTTACTTTTGTCTCAAGAAAAAACATTTTGACAAACATAAGATCACTAATTAGATTCCTATCCAAGCTAATCTTTCCTTGTGACCCTGGTCTTCTAACCACATACAACTCCAAAATCAAAGGTTTTCATTCTCATAACATAACCTCTTCAAACAAAAGCTTTCGCACTTTAGGATAAAAAACCTGAACAGAGGTTCTTGGAGCTCTACTTCTTCACAAAATCACAAACAACAGTGTCAAATTTGTAACAAGATTGGTCATATTTATCTTCACTGTTGTTGGCATAGGTATGAACCTAATACTTAGACTATTGTCTTGGCTAATCTTCACAATTTCTTCCTTCAAAAGCTGGTGATACCACTATTCTTGGAACACCTTCAACCATTCATGATCCTTTATGTTATCTCGATACTAGTGTTTGTTATCATGTCACTAATAATCTTTGATGCAATGACTTTAGATACGCTCAAAATACGTGTTTATAGAGTGTTAGTAATTGGTAATTGAAAGTGAAACAATACTTATTATGCCTAGAAAAAAGAATGCTTGGATGTAGGAAGTTAGCATAACTAGATGTTCCATTTTCTCTAATTTATTGGCAACAACACATTCTATCTTCTTTAATTTATTAAGGATTCTACTTTTGCGTAGGGTGTCAAAGTGAGTCAACCCGACTCACCATGGGTTAAGCTAAAAAAGGGTAAGCTCAACCCGACTCACCTTTTTGGTGAACCAGAAAGTTTGCAACCCGGTGCGATTCACCATGAGTTGGTTGGTTAGTAGGTTGGGTCAGTTATGAATGTTTTTTCTTTCTTTGCAATTTAATTTATATATTTATTGAGTGAATTGACTTAATTTATTTTTAATAATAGTGGAATTAAAGTGTTCACCTAGTTATAGAAATTATATTATAAAGATATAGATTAGAGATTAAAGTATCAATGTATATAACTTGACAAACAAATTAATTAAACATTCCAACTATTCAAATATTATTGAGTAATATTTTAACATTTAAAAATATGAAATTGTAAACATATATAATTAGAAGTAGTAAATAATTATAACAAAATAAAAAATTTAAAAATTGTAAAAAAATGTTGGTGGGTTAAGTGGATCAATCCACCTTCAACCCAGCTCAAACCCATTTAACTCGTGGGTTAAGTGAACCGGGTTGACTCACGGGTCAGAATCCATTTTAACATCTTTACTTTTTCACATCTAAGAATCCATGGTATTTGTTATTCCTAACATTAAAAACCCCATATTAAATTTAGGTTTTGTTTTCTTTAGATTATTAAAGTTTGGTTAAAATATCTTTTTGGTCCCAATTTTCGTCAAGTTCTGTCAAATCAGTCTTAATTTTGTTTTTGTGCTCAAATAGGTCTCATTTTTTGTCAATTTTGTTTAATTTGGTCCTTTTTTGCTAACATCGACAGTGACTACCACGTGTCATTTCATGGTTTTTTAAATTTTTTTATTTTTTTTAATTTTTAATTTTTAATTTTTTTTAAGTGTCCACGTTAATGAAGTTCTATGGTGGAATTTGATTGTTGATTGAAGCTTCCTTGCAGCAAAATGGATGAAGCACCGAAAGTTGGAGATGTAGTGGCAACGAAAGTGGTTTGGTGAAGGTTCCTAAGAGGTTAGGCCAACTTAGGGAGAAGGGCTAGAGGAGACATCTAGGAGAATGCTCTAGCAATTTGGACTCTCAAAAATGCAAGTCATGGAGTGATCTCAACATGTATTTGCATTAACAATTCAAGAGTAACCTTACAAAGAGTGTGGAGTCTCTCATTTATAGTAGAGAGCATCTCCTAAAATGAAAACCAAATGCAAGACTAAATGAAATGAAAATACAAGGTGGCCATGTGAAGCACATATGTTAAATCTAGATCTAAGATCCACAAAAAGTGGATCACATGCCATGTGGCATGTCACACTTTCCTCATTTAACACATGTGCTAAATGTGCAACTCATGGCTAAGGCTAGATGCAAACTTGGTCTAGACTTTTGTAATTGGGCTTGAATGAACCTAATTACAAAAGCTAGATCAATTATGACCCAAAATTACTTCTAGTAATTTTACAATTTATTTTTAAAGCATGGCCTAAACAATGGGCCCAAAAATAAAGTTTAATCTTATGTCTTGACATGTCTCTTGTTATTTGGCCTTTGATTGGACTTGGGCATTGAGGTGCATGTGGGCCATGGAATGGGCCTTGACGTTGGCCCAAGCTATAAGCCTTGTTGGGATCACATCACACGTGTCAACCCAACATTGTGCCATGTTTCTGAGTCAATGTTTTATATTCAATTTGGTCCCTATATTGGTTATTTTTATTCAATTTAGTCCTAATTTTCTTTAACATAAACCAATTTTGTCTCTCTCGAAATTGAGACCAAATTTAATTTTTATATTAAAATTAACAATTTTTATTAAATATATTAAAATTCATATCATTATAACTTTTATATAAAAATTACATTTGGTCTCAATTTCGAGAGTGACAAAATTGCTCAATTTTAAACAAGATTGAAACTAAATTAAACAAAAATAATAAATATAAGGACCAAATTGAATATAAAACATTGATTCTGACATGTGGCACGCGATTGGGTTGACACGTGGGCATTTAAAAAAATTAAAAATTAAAAATTAAAAAAAATTAAAAAGACCACGAGGTGACACGTGGAAGTCACTATTCATGACCGTTAATGATATAAACGGTGTTAGAAAAAAAAATGATTAAATTGAACAAAATTGACGAAAATCAGGATCTATTTGAGCACAAAAACAAAATTAAGACTGATTTGACTTGATGAAAAAAAAAAGGTATTTTAACCATAAACTTTATGTTAACATCTAACAATGATATATATTTTAAATAATTTCTAAACTGAAATTTCAAATAATAATTACAGGAAACAAAAATAGTTTTAGATAAGGTATAAATTAAATTTTAAAATATTAATAACAACAAATAAAATATTATAACAGTTTAAAAGATCATAAAAGTTATAAAATTAAATATTTATACGCACTACAACAAAAATATTAATTAAAATCCAAAATATTTAACAATTTACAAAAATTTAAAACATGCACAACAACTTAAAAGTCAACATCAATGCATATGATTTCAGAATAAATGGTAATTTTAAAATCAAAATATATAGTTTTTTTGGTTTTGAGTATTTATTTTCTTATTTTGTTTAGGTTAAGAGAATATAATATGTATTTTTGGTAAAAAAGCTTGTTAAAGTTCATACTCTAGGATAAAATCTCACTTATTGAAAATTCATGGATTTGAAATTTGGAATCAGCATGTGCTCAAATGTTAATGAATAATATTTAGTTGATATGAAATCAGTTGTTGAATTGAAAAAAAAAATAGAATAAAATCTAAGCAAATCTATTGCCCACCCAAGAAGACTTGAGAATCGTTCATTAAAAAAGAGGAAGAAGAGTGAACCTTTAATGAGGGCATTCAACATAGAGAGAGACTCAACACTCTCATAGTTAAAACATTCCACTTTTTTGGATTGCTTTTAAACCTTGTAACAAACCTCTATGATACGTTGTTACAAGAATACAAGATATTAGAGTCTAAAATATTGTGTGTGTCGATGAATGGAACGCTATTAGAGTCGGTTAGATGACTAATAAATTCACTAATGTAGGGTCCCATTGACCGACACAAATGAAAAAAATGGGAGTTTAAAATTTTATATTTTATTTTACATAAATATATTTATACTTAACCCATTATTTGTTATTTTTATCTTTTAAATAGACAACAAAATTAGAATCTATATGTTAGTAAAAGTAGGCGTTTGATTTTTATGAGTTAGATTAATTTTTGTTAATTAAAATATGATTTGTATTGATTTGTATTTATTTATGTTTATAGTAGGTGTGCATGGAGGATATTTATTTATTTATGACATAATGAAGCACTGCACTGGAAAATAGCTCCCGCCACTGTGAAATGGGACTCATGGAGGATATTAGTAAAAATTTGATAATATAATAGGAGGAATGAATTTATTTCTTGGTTTTAGTAACCAAAGCTTTTAATAAAAAGTTTTATAATCCTACATAGTGTTAAAAGAAGTTTTATAATATATTATTTTAAAAATTAAATAGTAAGCGATGCTTAGGCGAACTCTATGTATGTGATTAATTTTAAAACATAAATTAATGTAGTGTGGGTCTTATGTTGGCCTCATCGTCGTAAGTTGAGTCGGATACTACAACCCACTCAAAACTACCATAATTTTTCAGGTTGAGAGGATGAGCCATATTTTCATGCAAAGCGAATGTAATTGCGTTTGTTTTATGCTTTTGAATGGATTTAGACAGGAAGTTATTTTAATGTTTTATTGTAGTGCGTGAATTCATATTTGTTTGTTGCAAATCATATTCCTCCTAGGTATAATGCATTAAATAATTGTATTACAACAAGAAAAAACACATGTTGAGAGATTACTTAAACCAATTTTATGACCTTTAATTGTATTACTTAAGACCTTTAATTAATTTTATGATCACTAATGAGAGGATTCCTATTTTTTTAAAAGTTGTTGATGTTTTGGTGAAATAAAATATAAGCATTACATAGCTAACAAAGTGATTGATATTATTAACGAAGTAGTTGAATATAAAATGTTGTGCAAGTTATAATAGATAATGCTCTTTGTGTGTAAAACAGCTAAAATATCATTGAAGGTTTGTTTCCTAAAGTTTTTGTACATCTTGTGTTGTGCACACATCGATTCATGCTTTAAAGAACATATATGCAACTAGGGGTGGACATGGATTGGATTTTTAATGATCCAATCCACATCTATTTTAGATCCAAATAATTGGATTAGATTTTTGACCCAAATACATAATTTTAGCAAAAGTAGTTTGGATTTTTTTAAAATCCAGATCCAAATATTTGGATCAAGATTTAAATCCAAT
>Ga0214545_1011267_pt1 | contig 12435 bp, 11 predicted proteins | sample CNSS4metaG_FD_160064 | JGI IMG/M metagenome (GOLD analysis project Ga0214545, IMG submission 160064) | Root nodule microbial communities from cowpea collected in UCLA plant growth center, Los Angeles, California, USA - CNSS4 | ecosystem: Host-associated > Plants > Roots > Nodule | place: USA... | reverse complement strand
AAATTAGGCCAAATAATGTGAAATTAGTCCAAATTCGGAACAATGGCCCAATAAAGCCCAACAGATGAAAAACACTCTAATGATGAACAATTAAGCACTAATCAACTGTCTAATGGGTACACAAAGGCTAGTGGAATGGAAGAAAATAATGACTCATCAGTGGTGTCTCATTGGTCAAGACGTAATTCCGTGATGGTTGTGTGGTGGTGCCTCATGGTCAAGACGTAATTCCATGACCCTTGTTAGTAGGACTTCATGGAGGTGCCTCATACTTAGGACGTAATTCCACGAAGTTTGTGGTGGTGCCTCATTATATAATTTAGTAAGAATTCAAGTAAGGATTGCATCCTGACACTCTAAAGAGTTAGTTAGTCTCACGTAGAGCATACCGACTAAAGTGGTGAGAGTAGCAGGAGACCTTAGATATTTGAAGGCTAACCTTGTGAGTGGTAGGATGAAACCCATTGGCAATTGGCTTTGCAGAGTAGTATAGGCCACCACAAGTGCAAGCATCCGGTGAATCCGACTAATTATGTATCCGAATAAGTCGTGTCTTGAGTCGTAATGTATTGTTTGCGAGTCATCACATGATTGGTTGATGTATGTATCTTTGACTATGAAAATGTATGCAATTGAATGATAAATCATTTTCTATTCTAGCTTACCCTTTCTGCTTGTTTTATGTTTCGTGTGTGGTCTTCTCTTTTTGTGATGATCATCAATTTATTGATGGGAGCAGATGCGAGAACTCCTCGTGGTCAACATTGTAATGGAGATTTCGGTGCATTGCTCATCTTGGGTTGGACCCCACCTTTTTTTGAATTTACTTTAGGACTGCAGCCCATGTATTTCTTTGCCCTTGGGGCACTTACTTTACTACTCTTAAACTTCTTACTCATATTGTTGTTGGCATCGTGGTGTGCTTGATTTCTTTCCTTGTTTATTCTGAACAACTGCAAGGAGTGACTTCGATACTCCGCAACTTTGCTCTTTATATTATATTGTGTGATGTTTCATTTATTTAAGTTTGATTATTAAATGAGATGTTACAAACATTCTACTGTGCTATTTCCAATAGGTGAACAACGGGGAAAGCTTGGTGGGGAACGTAGGTAGCTTAGATAACTTAGTGGGGCATATGGAAAGCTTGATGGTGCATATGTTCAACTTAAATAGCTTAGACATGTGTGGAGACAAGTTTGTTATTAAAACGTTAGAGATTGCAAAAAGTGGTTTGCAACAAAGAGTTGAAAAGGAGGTTAGAGACAATTCAATTTTTCAAGCAAACTTAGAGAGAACGAAGCAGATTTTGTATAAGCGACACTTAAAACTTGAACAAGACATTTCAAGTTTGCAAGAACAATTACAAGTGGAGTTGGATTTGAGAGCTTCATTGGAGGTGCAAGGGGAGGAGTAGTGACCTGCAATGGATGAGCAAAGAGATGCGATTGAGCATAATAAAATGTGGGAATTTTTTGATTCCTCAGAAGGAGGTCAATCTATTGAAAAGAATCTGGTTAAGAACAAGTTGGCCAATAAGATAGCAAGGAACTCGATGAGTAACAAGTTGACCAAAGAGAAGAAAAAGTCAGCCAAGGAGAGGAATAAGTTGGCCAAAGAGAAGATCAAGTCGATTACGGAGAGAAAGAACAAACATACTACAGTGAAAACAAAGTTTTCCATGGAGAAAGCAAAGAACTTGGTTATTCATGAAAGGGACAAGCACAATGTGAGAAGGATTACTACACGTGGAAAGCCAAGATGAAGAATAAAGGAACAAAGATGAATGATAAGAGAAGCATTTAAGTTTATGTGGGAGTTTTGTTGGTTTTAGTGTAACACCCTAGGCGGATATTACTTGGTAAAACAACTTATATTTAAAATAAAAACATTTGATACCATTCCCAAGCATGGGAAAATTAAAACTTTATCGAGTCATTTATAATAAAGCAAAACCATAAGTCTCAAATACTTTATTACATCACTGAAATCCAAAACTAACTTTAAAGTAAAATATCAAATTAATCCAAAACATGTCTCTACGCCTCGCCATCATCACCTGGATTATCATTTGTTCCTATTTAACAAGTCACACAATCATCGCAAAACATACACTTAAAGGTGAGCTTAAAAAGAATAAACATGCATAAATAATAATCTAAACACCTCACCCAATTGAACTTAACCAGTTTTCCATTCTTAAAGACCTTCCTACCATAAGGTACATATGGAATTGTTGTAACGTCCTAGCCGGAAATTACTTATTAAAATAAATCAAATATAAAATTTAATTAAACAACCTCATTTATTGTCAAGAATTCCCAAAACGCGGGAGAAATTTAAATCTTTAAGTTCAACACGCCAAACCAGATAATATAATTCACGGCAATACCGTAATACAAATATTTTTGTCTACGAAACTATTACAATAAATCCATATTCTTACAAACTAAAATCAGTAAAAACTCTCAAGAGGTCCCCACTCCGTCTCTATGCATTAGCCTGCTCACCTGCATCAACATCTGCTCCCATGTAACAAGCTACATGATCATCTCTAACCACACACAGATAGGGTGAACTCATTTAGATAAAATCAAACAAATTTAAATTTAATATTAGATACATCACATCAAGATTAAAATCCGGGTTAGTATTTTTCTCCCATTTTCCTTACTTCTCCACTTCCAGCACTTGCATTAGACGTCTATCATTTCTATACCCTTTAGGTGAGATCAATGATCGATCTTCGCTGCATGAGTGTCTACTCGCCCCTCCGACTACAGGCCACCACCTGATAGTCCACACGTGGGAATAACTTTGCCACAGCATCTCACCGTGACACCAAGTGGAGCTCCCCAAAATAAACATAACTCTATCAGAATGCACTGAAGAGGGCAACCACCCAAAACCTCGTCGTACGAGCCACAACTCGCACACTTCACTAGACTTCCTAAACCACCAGGCTACAACCTAGAGTGGTCACGTGTTACCCCAATACAAGATACACCCGTAATTGGTCTCCAGCCAAAGCCTCGCATCATGAACATCACCTAAAGTTGTGTAGAAAACCCTTTCTCGCGCACCTTCACTAGACCAAAACCGCCTGGCGCGCATCACACGCCGCTAGGCCGAGTCGGGTTCCAGACCGTCTGGCAAACATCACACACCGCCAGGCACTAAGGGCCAGCAGAATCATCATTGCATCGTCACCGCCTGGCGGACTCCACCCTGTCGCCAGGCGCCTCGCTGTCTGTCATCGCTTGGCGCACCCATCTCGCGTCGCCAAGCGCCAACCTACTTCCAAACCTTCTGCTTCACCATTCCACCTGGCGGAACCATCCTTGCTGCCAGGCGTCCTGCGTGCAGAGTGACTACTGCCACTAGTTTGTGACTCTACCGCCTGGCTGCTTGCTCACGCCGCCAGGCGCCATACCAGTAGCGCAATGCTACTGGTTTTTGGCACTTAAAACATATCCCAAATGATCCTCATTCATACAACACACCAAATTATAGAACAACTATGACACTACAAGCACAGTTCTATCGCTAGATTATCATACACACCTTTTAATCATGCAAATTGCAAGTGTTATTAAGTTCTCTTTATTTACGATTTCCACTTACTTCCTCACTCTCCATACTTTACACCTTAACACAGTACCAACATTACACCTACCAGTGATCCAAATAGGTATTTACACAGAAAACATAGCACCATATGGTTCACCAAGCATAGCCCGTGAATATATTACCATACACTTATATCTCATGCCCCAATACAGAAACATACTCCCATATGCTCACAGTTTTACAATTTCAACACAGCCTTACACCACGTTGATATTGTCTATTACTCACTCCACACGTTACCAATTTAGTATTTATCAATCATTTACCCCAATCGCATATGGTTCCCGTAATTACAGTTTGCCACTAGCTTCAGTTCATAACAACATAAAACTTTATTTAATGTCACACATATATCTCAATTGTCACGTACTCATACACAATTCCCATGATATCCAATATCGGAATTTCTTTCACCTCACCACCCTACTAATCTTCCCTAGACATACAAATATGCTGCAAAACAATCAATACCCTCAATCACACCAGAATATCAATTTAATCATGCATAATTGTTTCCAATCCCCAACATAACCTTAGCCCCGATTTCATATAAAATCCATACGTTCACGAAAACCTTAATATACTCTGTCAATTATGCTAATCAATTTCACAGTCACACATGAGAATATTACTACGACATCACTAATACTCCAAAAAACATCCAAAACAGTCAAAACAGGGAAAACCAGTCCGCGTCGCCTGGCAGATCTTTCTCCGCCGCCAGGCGGTTCATGAAGAAAACCCAAAAACTGGGTCTGTAACTGTGTCGCCTGGCGGGTCGTGCGTGACCGCCAGGCGGTTTCTGGAAAAATTCTAGAAACCTGAACCGAACACAGTTAAATGGAATAATGGCATTCTTAGATACACAATTTCATCTTGAATACATTCAATTAAAATTACACATCAAGTTGGAACTCCCTTAACTTGGATATTCTTGGCCCGAGACAAAAGCTAAACTCTCTCTTTGATGGTGGCACCGTGAACCCTTTAAACTAGCTTCAATCTCTCTGTAATTATCCTCCAAGGCAGCCCCCACGTCTTGAATTCTCCCTCTCCCACTGTTCACAATTTTCCAGCTTATTCTCCCTCTCCCACTGTTCACAATTTTCCAGCTTCGAAAGCTTTGCTCTCTCACCCTAATTCTCTCTTAATTATGCCTTAAAATGTCTTAATGAAAGGAAAAACGAAAATGGCTTTTAAGTTGGGTTTAATTGGCATTCAAAGAATTGTTTTTTCAGCCCCTTTCTAAGCTGCCTCCTAGGGTTTCCGTGCCTGTTCACCTCTATGCTAGGGTAATTTTTAACAAAAAGAGTTATTTTGTTCTAGCCAAGGTTTGAACCCATCACCCCACAATTGCAATCCAAGTGCACAACCAACTTCATCATGCCATATTTCAAGCAATATTTATGCTTCTAACATTAACTATTTCTCATCACGCTCTAACACATGATTAGAAAAATAATAATATTAAATAACACACAATTGGCATACATAGGACTTGAACCCAAGTCCTCTCACACAATTAAGTACTCTCAACCACTTGAGCTAACACTTTTCCACGTCATTAAAATTAACATTTAAGGCCATAAAGGCTTCCCCTACCCGCATTTATTAAATATTTATTTATTTAATTACTTAAATTTAGTGGGTCTTACAATTGTACTATACCTAGGCGGTCAGTACCAGTATGGTTAATGTACCACACCTAGCCAACTCGATCAGATAGTAATAAAACCATACATGTATGTCAAAGCAGTCAAGTAGTCAACCTAGGCTGAGTTGGCCTGAGCCTTACCAGCCTAAACCGATAACCTGAACGTCTAGAGGAATAACCTGCACAAGATGACACATGACCAACGTAAAACCGCCAAGGAAAGTAGTCAGCCTAGGCTGGCCACTCCAATATACTTAATAAAATCCAAGCCCCCTAGTGTTCAATGGATCCTCCTAAGGGCCTGGGTTAGGGCCCAAACCCACTTACAACCCAAACTAAAGCCCAAGCCAGGGCCCGACCCATGACATAGCCAAAAATGATTAATGCTCTATAAATACACGTGGACCCCAATAATTAAAGGTACGCATTCATTACTCCATTAATCACTGATTTGACCTTCTGAGAGCTTTGACTTACTTGAGCTTTGGAGTCCCTTCTGCAGGTAACCCCTCTTGGGTCCAAGCCGACATGTACCAACCGGGAGAGGCCAACTGAGGAGATAGCGGGCTACATGGGTAAGGTGACGCTTGTGCCTAACTTATCTTGTTTCTTCTCTGCAGGAACAATTGGCGCCCACCGTGGGACACAAGACGAACACCTTAGTACCCATTTTTCTCCGTAGATGGTTTCCACTCGCAGCAGAGCTAGAGTGAACAAGCAGGCAGATGCTGGTCCCTCAGGACCTCCTGGCATTACCCCTGACCTAGCCGCCATCCTGGACGGCCAGGCGAAGATGCAACAAGAACTGGCAGATCTGAAGAAACGCAACGTTGATGAGATGGAGGCGCTGCAGCAAGAGAACTCTCGCCTTAGGCAAAAATTTGAAGTCGATCCCACCCTGAAGGGAAAGGCTAAGGAGGCGTCTGAGGCTGTAAGGTCCCTGACCTTCCAGCCCACAGAAGAGGAAAGCGAATACAACCCCACCCCCACACCTTTACCACCACCCAACAAACACCCATTCCCTCTACCCATCCCACTCACTTCCCATCCACTCAACCAGGACATACTGCAGCCCCAATCCCCGCTGCTACCCTCCCCACCACCCAAATCCCTTACAACATACCACCACCCTGCACACTACACATGTTCCACCCTACAACCACAATACCTTCCAACAACCCACATCCCCCCTCACAACTTTACCTCCACCTTCCCCGCTATGATCAACCATCCCATCCCACCTCATATGCTCCCACCTCACCAGCCTAGACATCGTCATCCCTTTACCGACTTTATCGCCAACACCCCCCTTCCTGCCCAGTGGGAACCTTTCACGCTGGACCGCTACACCGACCCTGATGAACACCTCAAAGTATACATTACCCATGTCTCCCTGTACACGTCCCAAGACGCAGTCTTCTACAAGGCCTTCCCCACCACCCTCAAGGGCCCTACTTTAGAGTGGTTCACAACCCTTCCACCTTACTCCATCGACAGCTTCGACGTTCTATCCCATATGTTCTCCACCCATTTCGCTGGCAGCCGTCCACACCAAACTACCACAATCTCCCTTTTGGGCATTAGACAAGAACAAGGCGAACAACTCAGAGCGTTCACAGATCGCTTTAGTAAGGCAGCTCTTCGAATCCCACACCTCAACAAGGAGATTATCCTCCAGTGCATGGCACTTACCCTACAACCCGACCCTTTCGCCAACAACGTCTACCTCCACCCACCTGCCTCTATGCACGAACTTAAATTGCGTGCGGTCGACTATGTCCGCATGGAGGAAATGCAGACCCTCCATACCAAATTCTGTAATGACTATGCAGCCACCACCGCTAACCTTACCCCACAACCTCCCCGCCCTGATACCCCCACGCGAGCCCCGCCAACCCTGCTTCACCAAATATGCCCCTCTTACCGTAGCCCGATCCCGCATCCTTGATGAGGCCCTACAAGCTGACCTCATCCCTCCACCACGCAAGACCACCACTCCTCCTAATTCCAATATGACCAAGTATTGCCGCTACCACCGCAATCATGGCCACACCACAGGATAAAATAGAAGAACTGGTCCGTGCTCGCCACTTTTACCGTTTCATCCGCAGGGATGACCATCCCTTTCGATCCCGCCACCCCCTCGATTCAACCACAGACGCCCTGCACATGACCCTCACCACGACCGACGCCCAGCTCAACCCGCTAATCAGGAACCCCAACCGGCCCGTACCGACATCACCCCCACCGATCCTCTCTTACGTGGCACTATCCACACCATCTCTGGTGGCTTCGCTAGTGGAGGATCCACCTCTTGTGCCAGAAAGAAACACCTCTTCCATATCCAATCCATAAATCATATCACCCATTCCCACCACAGACGCCGTATGCCTACCATCATCTTCACAGATGACGACTTTCATGGCCTCGACCATCAACAAGATGACCCCATGGTCATCACCGTTGAAATCGAAAACTACGCAGTTAAGAAAGTCCTTGTCGACCAGGGCAGCTCCGTTGACATTCTTTACTGGGCCACCTACCAAAAACTTCAACTCCCGGACACTGCTATGGTCCCGTATGACGAACCAATCTATGGTTTTTCTGGCGAACAGGTATCCACCCGCGGCTACATCGACCTTCACACCGTGTTTCGTGAGGGGACCCAAACCAAAACCATTCCAATCTGCTTCCTTATCGTCGACGCGCCAACATCCTACAATGTCCTCCTGGGCCGTCCTTCCCTCAACACCCTTGGCGCTGTTGTCTCCACCCCCCACTTGCCCATGAAGTTCCCTTTTCCTTCCGGTGACATCCTCACCGTCCATTGCGACCAGCGCCTGGCACGCGAATGCTACATGGCCAGCCTACGCCCACAACTCCCAATTCAGCAAACCAACCATATTGAGCGACCACCTAGCTCCGGCATCGCCCTATCAGGTGAAGATCTAGACCCCAGAGTAGGCTGGGATGTTCGTTTCGAACCAGTTGAGGAGACCTCCCCTCTAGAGCTTCCCAACGGCCACTCCATCAACCTAGGCACCGGTTTGAACTCTGACGAGCGTGTCATCATCACACGCATCCTCATCAGCAACACAGACCTTTTTGCCTGGTCAGCCGCTGACCTACCTAGGGTGGACCCTCTAGTAGCATCTCACAAACTATCCATCTACATAGAAGCCCGCTACATCTCCTAGAAGAAACGCAAACTTGGCGAAGAATGCCAACTAGCGGCTAAGGTTGAGGCCGACAAGTTATTGAATGCAGGATTCATAGAAGAAGCTCAGTACACCACTTGGCTTTCTAACGTAGTCTTGGTGAAGAAAGCCAATGGCAAATGGCGGATGTGTGTAGACTACACGGATCTGAACAAGGCCTGCCCTCGCGATGCCTACCCCTTACCCAATATCGACCGACTTGTTGATGGCGCGGTAAGGAATAAAGTGTTTAGCTTTTTGGATGCATATTCTGGGTACAACCAAATCCCCATGGCCGCATCTGACATGAACAAGACCGCCTTCATCACGGACGATGCCAACTACTTCTATAGAGTGATGCCAACTACTTCTATAGAGTTATGCCTTTTGGTCTTAAGAACGCTGGAGCAACCTACCAACGGCTAATGGACAGGGTTTTCAGTCATCTAATGGGACAATGTGTTGAAGTATATGTTGACGACATGGTTGTCAAGTCTCCAAGCCACCACCAACATGCCGAAGACCTCTCGGCGGTCTTCTCCGCGCTACGCCAATACAACCTTCGCCTCAACCCTGACAAGTGTGTATTCGGCGTCGACCGTGGTAAATTCCTTGGGTTTATGCTGACCCAACACGACATAGAAGCCAATCTCAAAAAATGCAAGGCAATTATCGAGATGTGCAGTCCCACTACCATAAAAGAGGTCTAACGCCTAATTGGCCGCCTCACAGTCATTTCCCGCTTCTTACCCAAATTGGCTGAACAAACCCAACCCATAGTCCAACTCTTAAAGAAATCCACCCGATTCACGTGGACTGACGATTGTGAACAAATCTTTCAAAAACTAAAAACCACCCTAACCTCACCACCTATCCTCCACAAGCCGGACACTCGCCAACCCCTCCTCGTATACATCACAGCCACCGACCACACCGTCAGCGCCGCGCTCGTCCAAGAAATAGAAGGCACGCAGCATCCTGTCTACTTCGTTAGCAGAACGCTGCAAGATCCTGAAACCGGATATCAAATGGTGGAGAAGTTGGCCCTATCCTTAGTCCACGCAACTCGCCGCCTACGCCTAAACTTCTAAAACCACAGCTTCACTGTCAAAACCGACTACCCAATCCAAAAAATATTGCAAAAACCAGATCTAGCTGGACGGATGTCATCCTGGGCCGTCTAGCTGTCGGAATTCAACATTCGCTAGGAACCCCATGGCCCCATTAAAGCCCAATGTCTCTTAGATTTTGTCAATGACCTTCTACACACACCCATAGAGGACCAGTGGACGCTTCATGTAGATGGTTCCTCAAATCCAAAAGGTGTCGGTGCTGGCATCGTGTTAGAAGGGCCCAACGACATCCTCATCGAAAAATCCCTTCACTTTGCCTTCAAAACATCAAACAACCAAGCCGAATACGAAGCTATTCTCGCCGCGAAGTTGGTGTCAAGACTCTAACATGCAAAACCGACTTCAAACTTACTTTAGGGCACCTAAATGACGAATTCCAAATTAAAGACCCCATCCTTCTACAATATTACCATATGGTCCGCACAGTCATACAATCCGCCTTCGAACGAGTCCGTATCGAACATATCCCAAGGACCGACAACATCAGAGCCGACATCCTCTCCAAATTAGCCAGCACCAAATTAAAAAGCCGCCACCGATCTCTACTACAGCAAACATTATCTACACCCTCCATCACAAATACTTGCCAAAACCTAGCCCACTCCTCAACCGACAATATCACCCCTTTCCACAACCATAATTGGACCACCCCCTATATCCAATATCTAAAAACCGGCAACCACCCACAGGATGCGGACAAAACTTGGCTGGCTAAGGCCATCAAGTATACCATGATAGGCGATGACCTTTACAAACGCGGATACGGCCAACCGCTCCTCAAATGTGTCACTGCAGAGCAAACACAGTATATTATAAAAGAGCTACACGAAGGCATTTGCGGCTACCATTCCGACGCACGTACCATGGCTACTAGAATCCTTAGAGCCGGCTACTTCTAGCCGACTATAGAAGCAGACTGTCAGGACTATGTCAAAAAATGCAAATCATGCAAAAAACATGGCAACCTTATCCACCAGAAACAAGAACAACTCCATCACATACTATCCCCATGGCCCTTCGCTAAATGGGGAATGGACATCCTTGGCCCCTTCTCACCCGACAAGGGGCAAGTAAAATTCCTAATTGTAGCCATGGACTATTTCACAAAATGGATAGAAGCCAAACCGCTAACCATTATCATAGCCCAGCAAGTTCAGCAGTTCGTTTGGAAAGATATTATATGTAGATATGGTGTTCTGCACACTATCATCACCGATAATGGCCGACAATTCATAGATAAGGAACTAACCAAGTTCTACATTGGTCTAGGCATCAAACACATTACAAGTTCTGTAGAACACCCACAAACAAATGGACAAGCAGAGATGGCCAACAAAGTTATCCTGGTGGAATTGCGCAAGAGATTAGATAGCGCCAAAGGCCGATGACCCGAAGAGTTAGTAGAAGTACTATGGGCTTACAGGTGCACCCCTCAATCATCAACAAACGAATCCCCATTCAGCCTAGTTTACGTTGCAGACGTCATGATACCGGTCGAAATTGGCGAACCATCCCTGCGCCGAGAACTATACGACCCAACCCACAACCACCAAAACATGGCCACTCATCTCGATCTCCTACCCGAACTCAGAGAAAAAGCCTAGATACGCAACTTAGCCGCCAAACGAAGAGCTGCCAGAAAATATAACGCAAATCTATGTCCACAATCGTTCGTAATCGGGGACTTAGTATGGAGAATGGCCAGCAGTGCAAGAAAGAAGGATGGCAAATACTCCGCCAACTAGGACGGCCCATACTGCATACGTGAAGACGCAAGAGGAGGAACTTATCGCCTTGCACATTTATCTGGGGAAGAGATACCCAACACTTGGAATGTGTCCCACCTCAAATTCTATTTCAGTTAAATGTATACTGCATTGAGCCGAATACTTGTAACCCTGGGTGTACTCTTTTTCCTCACCTAGTCTTTTTTCCCTAAGGAGGGTTTTGGCCAGGGAGGTTTTAACGAGGCACCCCATATTCAATAAATAAAATGAAGGGTTCTCAACTATACAACTTTCCTATGTTTTTACTTTCATATTCGTTTAAGTTCCCCACCTTACCACAAGTAAGCGGCCTGGGTCGAACACCCTTAACTCGTGGTTAATTCGTCTAAGTTCCCCACCCTTACCACAGGTAAGCGGCCTGGGTCGAACACCCTAAACTCATGGTTAATTCGTTTAAGTTCCCCACTCTTACCACCAGTAAGCGGCCTGGGTCGAACACCCTTAACTCGTGGTTAATTCGTTTAAGTTCCCCACCCTTACCACAAGTAAGCGGCCTGGGTCGAACACCCTTAACTCGTGGTTAATTCGTTTAAGTTCCCCATCCTTACCACAACTAAGCGGCCTGGGTCGAACACCCTTAACTCGTGGTTAATTCGCCTAAGTTCCCCACCCTTACCACAAGTAAGCGGCTTGGGTCGAACACCCTTAACTCGTGGTTAATTCGTTTAAGTTCCCCACCCTTACCATAAGTAAGCGGTCTGGGTTGAACACCCTTAACTCATGGTTAATTCGTTTAAGTTCCCCACCCTTACCACAAGTAAGCGGCGTGGGTCGAACAGCCTTAACTCGTGGTTAATTCGTTTAAGTTCCCCATCCTTACCACAACTAAGCGGCCTGGGTCGAACACCCTTAACTCGTGGTTAATTCGTCTAAGTTCCCCACCCTTACCACAAGTAAGCGGCCTGGGTCGAACACCCTTAACTCGTGGTTAATTCGTGTAAGTTCCCCACCCTTACCACAAGTATGCGGTCTGGGTCGAACACCCTTAACTCATGGTTAATTCGTTTAAGTTCCCCACCCTTACCACAAGTAAG
>Ga0214545_1011265_pt1 | contig 12438 bp, 9 predicted proteins | sample CNSS4metaG_FD_160064 | JGI IMG/M metagenome (GOLD analysis project Ga0214545, IMG submission 160064) | Root nodule microbial communities from cowpea collected in UCLA plant growth center, Los Angeles, California, USA - CNSS4 | ecosystem: Host-associated > Plants > Roots > Nodule | place: USA... | reverse complement strand
TATATATATATATATATAAGTTACTTGATTAATTGTGAATATTTTAATAATTTAAACTAGAATGGAGATATGGCGGGGACGGGTATTATGGCAGGTATATGTACATCCCCATACCCATCCCCATACCCAACTGAAAAAGTCGGGAATTCTCCATACCCATACCTAGTCAATGCGGGGATTCCCTGTCAAAACGGAGACGAGTTCGAGCAATACCCACGGAGACGGGTTTATTTGCCATCTCTATGTGTCACTGACAATGCCACGTGTCACATTAAGATTTGAGACGTGACAATTTTTTTTTTTAAATTCAAAAAGAAAAATCAAAATCAAAATAAAATCAAAAAATTTATAAAAAAATCAAAAAATCAGAGGCCAACACGGGACAAGGTACTTAACTGCGTTTGCGAAAGTTAACGAAAGGTACTACATTATGCACATTACTGAATACTAAATTGAGGCAAACTTAAGAGTAGATACCATTTTGAAATTTTGGAACCAAACTGAATATGATCCGAGTAATCAAGCAAAAGAAATCACTGAACTTTTCTTCCATATCCATAAGTTCTGTTAACTATAGACATATGATAGCTAACATGCAAAGTGAACACGTAATGATACATAAACGTAGCACATTACTATATATAATTGCCCCTACTTTCAACGATACCGTTTATAGCATTAGCATTTGGCGTTAAGCATTCCTTTACCCTTTCAATCGTCTTTGTCAATCCGTCAACATTCCTCACCACCATCAAGCAAGGAAAGACGCAACAATTTCAAATTCAGATTCTTATTTTGCCACTTTTGTCCATAACGACAACAATCCCATCAAGAAAGCAAGGAGAATTCTACGACATTAGTTAATTGGCCACAACACCACCACCTTTGTGTTGTGCACTTTGATCTTGGGACAACGTTGATTTGTCTTTCATTGAGGGAGATTTGGCTTTGTGGTTGAGCTAGCAAATATTTGTGTGTGTGTGTTTTCTTTGATGGATGTTTCGATTGGTTCACAATCACAAAATGGTTCAAGGGGTTCCTTCAAGTTTTTAACTAGGAGGAAGCAGGTTGATTCTCAAAGTAGGAATTACTCTCAGCCTTCTCTTGCCAGGGAGTTAACTGTTTCTCATCTCATTGCTGTTGGTGATTAATTCAATTCCTCTCCTCTCTCTTTTTTTCTTTTTCCTTTTTATTAAAAATCTCATCTTTAATCATGTTTTCATCTGGGGTACGTTCCTGGAATTGTTACAATTTTCGGGTGATGTAGAAAAATGTTTGGTTTGTGTTCATGTAGAGAAGTGTGTTTATTTTCCTAATTTTTTAGCTTCCATTGAACACACCTTAATTGTTTTGAAATTGAGTTTGACATTGGTATATGATGATCAGGTGTTGGTTCAACAATTGGTGCTGGAGTGTATGTTCTGGTGGGAGCAGTTGCACGGGAGCATGCTGGACCTGCTTTGCCCATTTCTTTTCTGATTGCTGGATTAGCAGCTGGTCTTTCTGCCTTTTGCTATGCAGAGTTGGCTAGTCGATGCCCTTCTGCAGGGAGTGCATATCACTATTCATACATATGTATTGGAGAAGGGTACTCTTTTTTCTTTTATGTTTTAACATTGTACATCAATTTATATAACATTCATGTCCTTTTAGTATCATTCTTGTTTTTCTTTGCCATTGTCTGATTGCATCATTCAGTGTTAGCAGCCTTATTTGGCGGTTCCTTTTCATCTCATATTAACAGTAATGATGGTTACTTTTACTTTCAGTGTTGCTTGGTTGATTGGTTGGTCCTTGATTTTGGAATATACAATTGGTAGTGCTGCTGTTGCTCGTGGCATAACCCCCAATTTGGTATGTTGTTATTTCAGTTTTTGATTGTCAGGTTTATTTATGAATTTGAGAATTTGTATTGAATGTTTTGCTTGCCTTTAGCTTAAGTAATTGCAAGAAAAGATGATCTCAAGCACTGACATGAATGAAATGTGTGATTAGGCTGCACTTTTTGGTAAGGAGAATTTACCAGTGTTCATATCGCGCTACCATATTTCTGGAATGAATGTTGTTGTGGACCCATGTGCAGCCATCTTCGTATTACTTGTTACAGGACTCTTGTGTCTGGGCATCAAGGAGGTAATTTTCTATTATTACAAGCTTTTAATAAATCACAATGACCTATTCAATTTTCTTACTTTTATCTAGGAATTAAACTTACATGATCTACCTAAGTCCTTGAGTAGACTATTATGACTATAAAAAAAGTAAAAACTAACCAAATTTTAGTAATGATCAGCTAACAAAGGCTTATTTATAAATCTTTACACAGGTAGACATTTTGTAAAATGAAGTTACTGAAAATACAGAAATTTACAAAGTATAAAATGTTCTGTTACAAACTATTATTTGAAAAAATTGATGTAATATAGGAGTTTGTATAATAATATTTCTTCTTGTATATATGAGTGATAAGATACTGTATGGATCCTTTGTATGTGACCGAATCGTGAGCTTTGCACAACGAACATATTCACCCTGTCACTGTTCTTTATTTGTTTTCTAAGCAAAAATATCCAAAAATTTAGAGTGCTTAATACATGCAGAGTACAGTGGTACAAGGAATAGTGACAACAGTAAATATATGTGCATTGCTTTTTGTCATAGTAGCTGGTGGTTACATGGGATTCAAGTCTGGTTGGCTTGGATATGATCTTCCTATGGGGTATTGTTTCATTTGACAAAACTCTTAATTGTTACTTTAAATTTTTGTTTTTGCACTTCTCCCATGTTATATGTTTGGTCTCTAGTTACCTAAGGCTTGTCTCTTTTGCTTTCACAGAGTTTTTCCCTTTGGGTTTAATGGGATACTGGCTGGTTCTGCCACTGTATTCTTTGCATATATAGGCTTTGATGCAGTTGCCAGCATTGCTGAAGAGGTACATAATGATAGTGTCAGTTTATTGGTTCAGATTATATTATTTTTTGTCAGCTCGATTTTTTTAATAACAAAAAGAAAATTTTGGTCTCAACATATATTTTGTCTGTAGGGAAAATACTAATGTTTTTGTTACATTTAAGAACTACAAGCAAATAATTTTTCTTAGAAACTAAAAGCATTTTGAGAAATAAAAATTAGGTATCAAACCAAGTATATTATTGACAAATAATTTTGTTCTTTGATTATGTGATCAGAAGTTTAGTCCTGAGAGCTCTGTATGTATAGAAAAACATGTCAGATATGAACTTCATATATGAATCTCAATATTTCGGAAGATTAATCCTTGACTCCCCACTGGGATAACTTGAGTTCACCAGAAACAAAAGTTATTTAACCGAAAAGAGGCAATTATTTATCCAAAATAATTTACACCAAACATTCAAAAGTATGCATACTTGAGGATGCTCAATTTTTCAAACTTGCTGATGATGTTTCACTTGATGAAACAGGTGAAAAATCCTCAACGAGATATACCCCTAGGTATTGCAGGTGCATTGTTTGTTTGCTGTGGGATGTATATGACGGTGTCCCTTGTTGTAGTTGGTTTAGTACCTTATTATGCAATTGATCCGGATACCCCAATATCTTCTGCATTTGCTGAACACGGAATGCAATGGGCTGCGTAAGTTTAGACATTAGAATTTTGCATCTGATTCTTCATCAAGTTTTAGTTTCTTAATCTATGTAGATGTTATGTTACCATAGACACATTTCTTGTTTGTGATTGCAGTTACATTATAAATGTTGGTGCTTTCACAGCACTCTGCTCAGCATTGTTGGGTGGGATACTTCCCCAGGTAAGTTAATGTAAACCCAGGTGGTGGCCTTTGTCACCTCTGAAATTGTTTATTCTCTTATTTTTCTGCTGTGAATTTAATATATTTCATACGTGCTTTCTCTTTATTAGGTGAAAGTTGTTCTTCTCTTTTTTCTTTAATGTATGGTTAAAATTATAAACTATTGAAGTACTTTAAATTATCACTTTTATGGGTAATATATATCTTCGTTGATTTGGGATGTGTATGTTTTGTATTAAACCCACGGCAAACTCTATATTCTCATAATAATGTACCTAACAAGACAAATTGACACATCTTTTAGTTTATGAACTGTTTTAGTTTGAGGGATAGAATGGTATTTGTACATAGTAGTACTTGTGGTTTAGGATTTATGTGACTTAATTTTTTCAAGGAAAAAGTTAACAAATTCCATTGGAATACTGGTTAAGAAATCAAAGGAGGAAACTTTTCATGCAAAATGTTATCAATGAACCTCACTATTATTTGTTATGAAATAAAAAAATAAACTGTAAAAGTTGTAAAACCAAAAAAAAAAAAAAAAACAGAGAATAGGGTTTACAGGATGGAAGAAGGGAGAAAAGCAATGATATCAAATCTGTTAAGTGCAGTGGGTTATATGTTACAAAAGGTTTCTCTCTGTTTAATACATGCAAGAGAATTATGTAATGAACTAGAAGACCTAGGTGCAGTGCACTGAATTTCATTCGAATCATCATTTTCAAATATATGCTGCGTTTCTTTCGTGCTTCATTCTATGATTGCTTGTTCCAGCAGTTATTACAAACTTTCTACTTTTTTATTCTGAAGTATTCAGTTAGCAGGCAAAGTTACCATTGTGTTTTGTTAAATGTTTCTCAGCCACGAATTTTGATGTCTATGGCAAGGGATGGATTGCTGCCACCTTTTTGTGCTGACATAAATAAGAAGACTCACGTTCCTGTTAAGGGTACAATAGTTACCGGCGCCGTGGCTGCCGGCTTGGCATTTTCTATGGAAGTCTCTGAACTGGCAGGGATGGTAAGTCTGGAACTTGGGTGCTACGATTTTTAGATTCAGTGGATACAACAAATTTCATTACTACATGAAATAGTGCGTTATAGCAACTAACATTCCTCTAATAACACTCTCTTTAAATACCAACACTATTATTAGTTCACTCTCCTTCAATAGTACGGTCACTAAATTTACTTTGGTTCAGTTCACATAGATATCCCCATACACACACAAGAAGGAGCAATATTGAGTTTTTCCAAAAGCTAAAATCAACTTATCGCCTTGCTTTGGAGAAGTTAAATAACGATATATAAGTCAAGTGCAATAAGATTGCCCCACTATTGGGCTTGGTGTATAAGATGGTGAGTAACCTTTTTAGTAGATCTAGAATAGGTTCTGATGCCATGTTTAGACCTAACTTAACCCAACAAAATTTGTGACAGGATTGCCCCTCACGTGTCCAATTCTTGGCTTGGTAAGTGTATAAATTGGTGAGTGACCCTTCAATCGATCTGGGGTCAGCTCTAATATCATCTTACAAAGTAGCTTTCGCCTAATTCAATCTTACAAAAGTGGGTTGTAAAGCGATGATAGGCCCCATTTACATATTGTACCTAACACTATCTCTATCTCTAGTTGATTTTAGTTATTTTTCCAATATGGCAAGAATACTTGTTCTCTTTTGTGATTCCATACTCTGTTTAAATTAAGTATTCCTAAGGTAGTTCTGATACCCTGTATAGTATGTAAATGTCGATAGTTGTCCTAATATGTATATAACTTTTCTCCTGAAGGTTAGTGTAGGTACACTTTTAGCATTTACCATGGTGGCAATGTCTGTGTTGATCCTAAGATATGTCCCTCCAAATGAAGTCCCAGTGCCTCCATCTCTCAAGGATTCAATTGCGTCAGTGTTGGAGCGGTATAGTTTGAGCAGTTCAGATACAAATGTGGGAGATGTAGATGCTGATACTTCTGACCACACAAAGCCTTTGATCGTTAAGGAGAATGTTTCAGTTGATTTTACCAAACATTTTTCTGGAGGAAACCGTGAGTTATCACTTTCCTTCTCCTTTACCAATATTTTTAATAGATAATACAATTTAGTCTTCATTATGTATAATCCACGCTCAAGAAATTAACATTGGTTCACTTGTTATAATCCTGTCATTTGCATATATTGATTTTCTCCTTCACATATTTATTTATTTTGGGTACAGATATAGTTGAAGCTGAAAGGCGAAAATTTGTTGGGTGGATCATATCACTGATCTTGTTAGGGGCGTTTGTCCTTACATATGCAGCTTCAGATTTCACTCTTCCTAGGTTAGTCTACTTGCAGATTATGTAGCCTTTCTCAAGCTTCACATGCAATGGAAATTTCTCAATACCTAATCAAGGATTCAGGTTCCCTAAATAGTTTGGTGGTTGGTTTGAGATGAAAGGAAATGGGCTATTAGGGACTAGGCCTTATCCTCTGAGAACTGAAGAGGTTTGATAATACTGTTACAGGATAATCTCTTCAATAAATTTATGCACTCATCTGTTGTCTTTCATGTCATTAAGGATTGGATGATGTTCCCAGTTTTTTGAGCATTTTTTTTATGTTATTGCCAGTTCTGTTCGCTTTGCATTGTGTGGAGTTGGAGGTGCTATTCTTTTGTGTGGTTTTGTTTTCCTAATCAGAATAGATCAAGATGATGCAAGACATGACTTTGGACACACTGGAGGTATATCTTACCACCATATCCTTGTGTTACATAAATTCATGAGTAGTGTTGGTTATCTTATTCCTTTCAAATTATGCAGTAGTGTCACACACATGGAGTATATTGAACAAGTGTTGCATATAATTATAACAAGCAATAAAAAAAATAAGCTGACGATTAATTCTATTCAGCTTAAAAGAGATAACTCAATCATTAATCTTTTTCAGGTTTTATTTGCCCATTTGTGCCACAGCTTCCCATAGCTTGCATTCTCATCAACTCCTACTTACTTGTTAATCTTGGGTAAGCATCAATACTTAATTTGTTATAGTTTTGGTTAACCAAACTCGCTTTTCAAATTTATTTTTTTATATCAGGCTGTGTGTGGAAATCTTGAAATTGATGGAAGTAGTTTGATTTCAAGACTAATAACTTAGAATTCCATTGTTATTTAATGAAGTTAATATCAGAATACATCTAGTATTCTATTTTTCCTCTGCCTGCCTTAATAGTGACAAACATAATTTCAATGTTTCTCTGGTTTGTAAAATTGAATGTCCGTGCCGTAGAATGAACTGTCTAATTGAACCAACATTCTAGAATAACAGAGAAGAGTCACATGGATAAAACTGAGATATATTCAATGTAATTTGCAGAATCAGCAGTTCTATGTTGAAACTTTGTTAATGGAATTGCATGTTTCTAATTCTTCCTCATCTTTGTTTCAGATATAGTACATGGTTGCGTGTCTCTATATGGATGGGAACAGGACTACTAGTTTATGTGTTTTATGGCCGAACTAATAGCTTTCTAAAAGATGCAATTTATGTGCCAGCAAAGCAAGTGGATGAAATCTACCATACTTATAGAAGCAGTGCTGCTTAATTGCTTCCATCTCAAGCCAAAGAAAATATTGCAGCTCCCCACCCCCAATTGAACACGTAATATCCCTGTACAGGAAGAGCCTCTCAGATTAGGGTCATGTACATGTTTTCTTTTAGAGAAGAATGTCATTGTGGTATGCCTTAAATCACCTCTCACTTATTCACCATTGTTTAGCAGTTGTACAATACATCTTCAGAAACTTGGGGCATGCTATGTAGATATACATTGAACTTCATACTTTAAATCTCCTCAAATATTTATTCTTTTTGCTCTGGAAAAATTAGAACACCAGATAAATCTATTTTAAGGCTCCTAACATAATAGTCTGTCTACAAATACGCATTTAGTATAACCAACCTTTTAAGTAAACCTATTTCTCTGTAAATTTTCACCGGCAGAATGATTTCAGAGGAGCACTTGCGTTGATCCTGATATAATTACATCAATATACCGGTTGATTGATGGGTTACTAGTTATTCAAGTAGATCAGTGCTTAAACCACATAAATCAATGTAACTAGTATTGTTATATAAGAATATAAATTATTTGTTGCCACAGTAATATATAATATTCTTTGGTAAATTGGTGTGTACAGTAATGCAGCAAATGTTTAACATAGCAGTGCTTTGAAAAAAAATCTTATTTAAAATTTTTGGTTGGCTCGAAGAACCTATTTACCAGTTCAATTCGATAACACTTAGCCACTGATTCAAATTTGTTATACAAACTTTTATTACAGAATTTAATTATACGATCTTTACAGTCTATTGTCTCCGAGGTTTAAGGTTTCTTTGTTATATAGGTCGAGAGTTCTTGGTTTCATTACAAATGAATAAAAATTGCCTAATCCTATCCATCTGAACATCAAAAACAAAATCTATGTTGACTTTTGATTACATTGTCTTAAGAACCTACTATTACGAAGCACTCTTGTGCAAACGTCATTAATCCAGCGGCTATAATTGAACAAATTTACTTTGTAATTTGAGTTTTTCACACAGTTAAACAGAGCTTGTGAATTTGAGTGTTGATGATATATCAAGTCAATAAGTACTCAATACAGTTAAAAACCCTAAATAAATGTTAGATTTTCAAATCATAGATCACACAAGCAAGAATAAAGTACTTTGATATTAAAGTTCTTAATGTCTGAAAACGTTCAAACCTCCCTACAATGAAATTTTCATTCAGACTTCAATCATCATTCGTGACATTTAAAATATATTGAGAATTCGCTAATTGAAGCCCCAGAGCATACCATGCCCGTGTATCCCTCTCTTCTCCAAATGCCTAAAAGGTACATGCAGTTATCTAAGACTGTAAAGATACGTTTTCTAGGTAATAAATTGGTTACTTAAAAACTGAGATGCTGGGACATAGGATCATCCCATGGACATACTGAACATCAAAATTTTGAGACGACAACGGACACTAATTCATTTTATCCATTAGTTCGTTGATGAGATCCTCACGGTTCCCCGTGTCTCCACCCTCCTTGAATAGGGCTTTTGATCCTTTCAATCCTTCAGCTGGCTTGTTGAGTACAAAGGGCCACATAAATCTGACAACTTCCTTAAAGTGGGGACCAGCATTATATAGCTGATGCACCATGTCCTCTATGCAGACAATACCAAACTTTCCTAATTCCTGCATGGGAAAAATTGGAACAATTACAAAATGCAAGTAGGGAGAAAAGATAATCAAAAACCAAGTAGGGAGAAAAGATAATCAAAAACCAAGTAGGGAGAAAAGATAATCAAAAACCAGGGATCCAGGAACTCCATGTATTACCTGTTCAATAACGTTATTATCTGTCAAGGGAACTCTCTGTCCACCAATCCTGGCAAGTCCTTTCTTGTAAATTAGCTCTTTTATGCTTTTAAGGTTTGGATATCTTCAAAAGACAGACATTCACAAAATATATAACAACTCAAGTGAAAAGTGATCTCTTTTTCTTTAGCAATGTACACAACATACACATGAGAATAAACATAACAAGAAATTAAAAAAACAAAACAAAAAAAAAAAAGTAGTATAGGATAGTACTATTCCTCCCAATGCATATAGGGTGAAATACACTTGCCAAGTGTCATACCCAAACAAACAGATTTATTTGTTGGGTTGGTACATAATCAACATGCTTACATTTTCCTTTCCCAAATAACTTGCAGGCATCTCCTATAAGCATCTTTAACTTCAGATATTAACAGTCAGTTCAGATAAACAACTTATTTAAAGTTTTATTGAATACGAACTTTGTTTGGATATACTTCTCCACAAGTACTTATAAGAGAAAAAATAAGATAAATTCAATTAAGCTTCTTACATATACTAAAATCCACTTATGTACTTAGCTTTCATAGCAGTTATTTTCATATATTTTCATATAAATTCTAAAGCTAAGGTGCATAAGTCATATAGTTAAGTTAGTTTTATATAATAGACAAACTCAATGCATTATATCTTCGTTTTTTATTTCTCTTTCAGTGTTTATGAAGTTTATTCAAAGTGCTCACCGCAGAAGTCTGTATGTACAAGTTTCTACAATTATTGTAAATGACTTAAAACAACTTATGGACATATCATAAGATATTTTTCATCAGCCTCAAACACTCTCACACATATCAATACTACAAGATAAACGTAAATAAATAAATAAGTCCTTCCAAATGGACACTAACACTCAGTTTGCCCATGAACATTCCCAGTCTCAATCAATACATGCAATCCCCAGACTTCCACCACTTTCCTTTCAACTCCATAAATCCTAAAAACCCACCAAGTCCCTTGCTACTCGCTAGCACCAAACACATAAAGCACAAAATCAAGAACATAAATTAATATCATACCCATAAGTCACATATGGTTCCACCCTCTGCAGCTTGGCCATTACTCCCTCACTTGGCTTCACAAGAACAGCACTGAACATACTCCTCAAACCCAAACTGTACATCACCTTCCTTGTCCTCGGATGCATGTCCTTTTTCCTAACCCAAACGGAAATAACAGACATATCATCAATCCACAATTCAAAAGGCATCAAATATACAAGCAAAAATATAGGTATAGCTACCAATTTGGCCCCTGTACCCGCATAATCTTTATACTCTAGTCTCTAGACTCAGAAACTACTCATTTTAGTCTCTACACATACACTTTTGAATCTTTACACCTTACACATTTATTATCTGTTTTTTTACTCTCTCCAATTTAGGAGGACAGGGCCCAAAACACATTGAGAATGTATACAAAGAAAGTAAATCTGGCAGTTTCTGAGTGAATTGACGAAAAAAAATGTAAACAATGTAGAGACCAAAATATAATTAAGCCAAAACGAAAAAACAAGGAACTGTACCTACCCCTGTATCCGAATGATTATCAATAGGTTGGAGTTAACTGTAGGAAGTTTTCTCTTCACCCTTCGTTTCATCCTAATGAGGTCCACTTCCTATAAACACACAAAAACCATTAGGTTTCGCAACTTATCACAAAAGCTGCTTGTGAATCAAGCATATTAGGTTCAGATAATCGCTGACGGGAAGTAAGTTATTTGGTTAGTTACCTGGTTGCGATACTCGTGGATGAAATCCTCGGGCTTCTTGATGGATTGAAACTTCTTTTGCTGGAATTGTTCTTTCTTTCTCAACGCCCATGCTTCCCTGTTTTTGCGCTTCTTAAGTATAACCTCAGGGATGTAATTCAGAGGCTTTGGATTCTCTTCTGCCATCTCTGCACACACACACAGTGATTAGATGTCAAACTTAGGGTTTCAAACCCGTAGAGAGAGATAAGAGTTGTGAAGGGAGAGAAACCTGACGGAGATGGTGGCGGGTTATAGCGGCGGAGGAGAAGGACGGCGAAATATCAAAAACCTGAAGCCCTAGAGTATGTATAGTATTTCGATTTGATGTTATATAGTGCTGATTTTTATTTTTTTTTCATTCATATTTCTTTTAATTTCATTGGTGTACATAATTTCTTTCAATTTTACTTTTTTTTAGTGGTTATTTTTTAAAATTTAAATAATTATTTAAAATAATAAAATATATTTCACTTTTATTTTAATAATTATTTTTTAAAATTAAATATTTTCTTATAATAAAAAATTTACTTATAATAAAATTATTAATTATTTATTTTTCTAATTCTATTTTTACAAAAATTGTTTTATGGTTTATTAATATTTTGTTTTAATAATTAAAATTTATTTTATATTTAATAATTTTTTTGCTACAATAAAAGAAAAATAAATATACTATTATACATAGTTCACATTTTATCATATTAAAATATATTTTATCATGCCAAAATACATGTAATTTAATTATTATTTTAACATATTATTTATACCATTAATAAAAAAAACTCGTTTAAGTGTATACAATTTTTTTACTTTTACTTTTCTATAACTGTTTTCTTAAATTCAAATATTTATTTCTAATAAAGAAACTGTATATGGTAAAAATTATTTACTTTTGTAATTATTATTTTTTATATTTTTCTATTATTTAGTAATATTTTTATTTAAATATTTACACTAATAAATATTTTGCTATAATTAGAAAAAGCTGAAGCAAATATATTTCCATTACTATTAATTAATTTAACATGCCATTTTGAAACTATTTTTCAAACTAACTTTTAAATTAAAAAAAAATCAAAATTGAAATGTAACTTGTAAGCCCCTTTTCTGTGCTTTAGAGTTTTGGGCCTGGCCTTTTCGGAGGCCCAAGGCCAGCCCTTCAGTAGGACCCTATACCCCACTCAGTTGCCTCATTTGCATCTTGTCTCCCTTTTCAGAAACAGCAGCTTCCTCTTCCCCTCTGATCCCCTACAAGGTGCTCTGCTAGGGCACAATCTTCTTCCATCCCGAGTTAACAAAAATCGACCCTGTACCTCCTGGTAAGTCGAACTCTTGAGCCTTGGGTCTACTTTCTTCCCCTTCTTCCCGCTGTTTGAGAATGTTGGTCAGTTAGGGTTCCGTTTATTTACCTCGTTTTGTGCTGATTTCCATGTTTCAGCTCACTGCTCTAGCCCTTGGAGCTGAAATACTTCT
>Ga0214545_1011263_pt1 | contig 12440 bp, 4 predicted proteins | sample CNSS4metaG_FD_160064 | JGI IMG/M metagenome (GOLD analysis project Ga0214545, IMG submission 160064) | Root nodule microbial communities from cowpea collected in UCLA plant growth center, Los Angeles, California, USA - CNSS4 | ecosystem: Host-associated > Plants > Roots > Nodule | place: USA... | reverse complement strand
TAACAAACTTCTTCTAGAAGGAAAAAGAGTCCTAAAAGCATATCAGTGAATGAAATCAAACCAACCAGCAGGCCTATTGATCATCCTCTTGGGCCTTGTATTTCTCGCTATTGGGTCACATGTAACACCTGAACAAAAAAATGGAAAAGAAAACAAGGAATGAGAAATCATTAAAGGAGTTATTTTGAAGGTATCATGTGTTGCTGTGTGTTCTGGTAATTTTATTCTCTTGGTATGTGTTGTTTGAATGTAAAATCAAGAATTTTTGAAAAAAAATGGAAGAGTTATGACATTTTTAGTTTGAGTGGTCGCTGAGAAATGTAAAAACTCTACTCACTGACTTGCATTTGGTTTTAATTGCTTCGTTCCGTTTTTATGGTTACAAATTTGAGTTATGACGTAAAGATGTTTCGCTTTGTGTATTAAGAAGACTAAGAAACAAAAATCATGTAAAAATGCCCATCATATTAAATAGATTAAATCAGCGATCAAAATCATAATATCTATAATAATATATAATATGAAAGAGGATAACACGATTATCATATGTGATTGTTATTTATAAAGAGATTTCCTCTTTTGTGTTCACTTTTCAAATTTTCAATTTTATCCTTTAAAATGTAATTATTTATTAAATTTATAAAAATTGATTGTTATTTTTATAAGTTTTTTATAAAATCATTTATCTCTACCATTTTTTCTATTTATCAATAGTTATTCTTTCATCTTTTCTGGTATATTTCACTTGATTGTTAATAAATATAATTTATTTTATATATTAATTTAATAACATTATAATATTATTACATATTAATATAATATCACCTATATTTAAAAAATACATACACATATATGCGCCTGTATTTACACTAGTATAAGTAAAATCAATTTTGTAAATATAAGTTTAATTAATACTTTATAATGCTCTATGATATCAAATTACATTTAAAACTGATCCCAATTTAAAAGAAATGCTGACCAGATTTGAATTCTTGCAATCTCAAGAAAAGCCTGATCATCATAAAAATGTTGGATATTGCTTCCTGCACCCCACATTAGTAATTGCACCCCCAAATAAAAAGAAAGACTTTCTCACTAACGCATCATACGAATCACACCACTATTGCCACTACCACCAACGTAGTATTGCTGCTCCGGAGGAAGAAGAGTGGAAGAACACTACGGAAAAAGAAGAAGAGAGAAAATATGGAAAAAACTCATTCAAGAAAGCTTTTCCAAAACATACTTCATGTATCCCGGAAAACTTTTTTCATAACATATTTCATGTACAGAAAACTCATTCTTAAAAGTAATATATGTATTTTCAAAAAGTTTGTTGAAAATCTCATTCCAAAAAATATACTTTGAACTATGTTCTTATTACACCACCCAATAATTTCACATTACTTAAAAGCTGAAACAGTTTAATTTTTTTTTTCTTTCCACCTTTTAAGGATTGAGACGTTTTTAAAAATAAAACTGTGATGGAACAAATGTCCTAAAGTATATAATACTTCGTATGAGTTTGGGGTTCCAAAAATTCTGTTATGAAATTTTGTTCCAAAAAATTCAAGATAACTTGTTTTGGAAAGGTTCTGAAATATTTAATCCGAAAATTACTAGAAAATGGTTATTTTGAAAATATGAGAAGGTGCAGGAAGAAATTGTGGGAGTGCCGGAAGTGAAAGCTGAAAGTGGCCATGAGTTTTAATCACTATTATTATGTTCTACAATATAAATATAAATATATATATATATATATATATATATATTGATATCATTTAGAATACTATTTTGATATTTTTGTATAATTATTTTTATTTTCTAACTTATTATTATATGTAAGATCCGGGAAATTTAATTAATTAAATAAATAATTAATTAATAAATGCGGGTCGTGGAAGCCTTCATGGCATTTAATAGTGGTTGATGTGATGTGAAAAAGTATTAGTTTAAATGGTTGAGAATACTTTGATGTCCTAAGAGGAACTAGGTTCAAGTCCTATGTAAGCCACTTATGTATTATTTAATTATTATTGTTTTAATAATATGAATGTGCGTGTTAAGTAAGAATATAGTAATTGAGTTATGTTAGTTTAGTATGAAACATGAATTGGCATGATGGTTAGTATTGACTTAATATTTGCATGGCTAGGGGTTCAAACCTTGGTTTGAACAAAATGATTTTCCTTTTGTTAAAATCTACACTAGCATGGAAGTGAAGAGGCACATACACCCTAAGGCATGTGGCAGCAAGGGTGGCTGGAAACAGAAGGTAGTAGGCCATGAAGTGATGATTAATTGTGGGTTAATGCTATTTTCGTTTTGGTGCAATCAAACCATATTAAGAGCACAATAAAGTCCTTCAGGTGAGAGCAGAGGGGACGAAATTGGGAGTGTATTGGGTGAATTGAGTGAAGCAAAGGGGTGAGTGGGAAGATAAAGGAGGCCATTGGTGATCAAGAAAAAAGCTTGTAATCTTCACTTTTGGCAGAGGAAACCAGGTTAGGGGAGTTCCACTTGTCTTTTAATATTAATTATATGATTTTGCTTTAAAATAGATGACTGTATGATGTTGTGCTGCCATATTTTGTGTTAATCTTTGTGTTTCTGGAAATTTCCAGAAATCGCCTGGCGGCGTCGAATGAACCGTTAGGCGACGCATGTCGCAGAACCCATTTCTGAGTATTTTTCTATGAACCGCCTGGCGGTAGTATGCGTTCCGCCAGGCGACGCACATTGGTTTGGTCAGTTCTTTCCATTTGGCTTGCGTTTCGATGATTGGTGTGCCTAAATTTTGGACTTCTACTGTGCGCTTAGGAATTGGTATGATAAATTCTTATTTGCAATTGTGTAATTGTGAAAGAAGTATGAATGTTGAATGGGTTTGGGAAGATGGGGTTCCTGTTGTGGGTGGTAATGGATAAACATTGATTCTTCAGTTTATGAATTTAACTGTGTTTTGGAAATAATGCCAATATGATCAAAGTATAAACTCTATACGATGGGTGAAATTGAAATCATATAAGTATGATGTTGTATGTTGTTTTTGGGAATCAATGGGTCACGACGAGTGCAGGGAAATCTGGGCAGTACACAAAACTATTGTACACCGCCTGGCGGTACCGGGATCACCGCTAGGGGACATCGCAAATGCAGAGGGTACATTGATTTATCTCGCGTTTGGGTTCTTGGATGAAAACAAATGAGTTTGGGGATGTACCCTTGAGTAATGGATAGTATGTGTGAAAATAAAACATGACGGGTGGACTAGAGGTGTCAAAAGATACGAAATGAGTTGGGTATGAATATGTGTTACTGGGGAGATTTGCATTATACTAAATAAAGATTGTAGGTAGAAACATAATAAGGACTATATTTATATGGGAATCAGTAATTAGGACATAATATGATGTAATTGGATGATTATGGATGAGTCGAATAGTAAAATGATGAACAGGGAATAGAATGTGTAATTTGGTTGTTGTAAATATGATTGTATGAAGAAGATGGATATTTGGAAAGCGGGCGATATTGCATGCTTCTCTGTTTGGGTGTGTAAGGAATATGTGCTATAACGAAAATTATTAGTTTCATGAATGAATTGTGTGGATGATAAAGTAGCAATAGAACCTTGCTTGGAGTGCCATAACTCTCTTATAAATTGGTGTGTTGTATGACTGAGATCTTTTGGGGATCTGTTTAAGTGCCAATAAACCAGTAGCAGTGCGTTACTAGTATGGCGCCTGGCAACGGGTGCGAGCCGCCAGGCGAACGGAACACAAATCAGTGGCAGTGGCCACTGTTGACGCGTGGCGCCTAGCGGTAGGGGTAGTTCCGCCAGGCGGTATGGTATAGCAGAGGTCCTAATGGCACGGTGGCGCCTGGCGGCGCGGGCAGGTGCACCAGGCGGTGGCGAGTGGTGTCTGGCGGCGTGGTGGAGTCCACCCGACGGTGACGATGCAGTGATGATGCTGCAGGCGCGTGGCGCCTGGCGATGTGTGATGCCCGTTAGGCGGTCTGAACCTAGTGTGTGCCTGGCGACGTGGGATGTGCGCCAAGCGGTTTTGGTTCAGTGATGGTGTACGGGGAAAGGTTTCTACACAGCTTTAGGGGATGTTCATGATGTGATGCTTTGGTTGGGGCCCCAGTTACGAGTGTAATCTTGTATTGGGGTAACACGTGACCACTCTAGGTTGTAGCCTGGTGGTTTAGGAAGTCCAGTGGAGTGTGCGAGTTGTGGCTCGTACGGCGATGTTCGGGTGATTGCCCTCTTCAGAGTGATTCTGATAGAGCTTTGGTAGTCTGGAACAGCTACAAACTTCATGTTTGTTTCGGGGAGCTCCACTTGGTGTCACGGTGAGATGCTGTGGCAAAGTTATTCCCACGTGTGGACTATCAGGTGGTGGCCTGTAGTCGGAGGGGCGAGTAGACACTCGTGCAGCAAAGATCGATCATCGTTCTCACCTAAAGGGTATAGAAATGATAGACGTCTAATGAAAGTATTGGAAGTGGAGAAGTAAGGAAAGAGGGAGAAGAATACTAACCCGGGGTTTAAATGTTTGATGTTGTATTTCATATTTTATTGGTTGGTTTTATTTAAATGAGCTCACCCTATCTGTGTGTGTTTGACGATGATCATGTAACTTGTTACATGGGAGCAGATGTTGATGCAGGTGAGCGGACAGGTGAATAGAGACGGAGTGGGGATCTCTTGGGGATTTTCTCACTAGTTTATTGTATTTGGACTATGGTGTTATTGTAATAATTTTATAGATCATTTCAATTATAATGCAGTCTTAATGCGAAACATTTCATCTATTTTGGCGCGTTGAACGTAAGGTTTTAAATATTTCTCGCGTTTTGGGAAATTGATGATTAATAAATAAGGTTGTTTTATTAAGTTTTATTTTTGTTTTATTTTAATAAGTAATTTTCGGCTAGGACGTTACATTTGGTATCAGAGCCGTGATTTCAATGATTTCATGGGGTCTTTGGGGAGTGAGCCTATCATATTGATATGTGAATGTGTTGTTTTGCCTTGATATGAAATTGAAGTACGAGTTGTTTGATTTATCAGTTATTATGTGGCGCATTCAGGCTATGGCAAATAGGAGGAGGAGGAACGATGCCGGCGCTGACGAGATTGCACAGGCAATCCATAGGATGGTTGACGCTATGCAGCCTGTTGCAACGCAACCTAGGGCCATGGTCCCACCAGCGAGATCAGTGACTATGGAAGATGTGCTGAAGCATAAGTCGTCAAAGATCAGCGGCAAAGCTACTCCGGATGAGGCCGATGCTTGGCTCAGGGAGTGTGAGAAGATATTTCGAGTACTGCAGTGCACAGAGGCACAACAGTTGAATTTCGCCACTTTCCTGCTTGTTGGCGATGCTGAGTACTGGTGGACAGGAATGCAGCAACAAATGCAGACCCGTCAAGAAGAGGTGAACTGGGTAAACTTCAGGAAGAGGTTCCTGGAGAAGTATTTTCCAGACTCGGCGAAACATGCACTGGAGGCGGAGTTTCTTACACTTTTTATTATACGTATAATTTTATCACAATAATTGTATAAATAAATTTTATTTACTATAATATAATAATTTAATGTAATTTTTATGAATTTTTTTATCATTATCCACTATATATTGAAGTTCAAATGATGAAAAATTATGTTAAATTTCAATTATTATTAGTTTAATCTTTGTTTTTTAGGTAATTTTTATCGATTGATGTATTATAATTTTTATTAGTATAAAGAGAAGAAATTTTATTAGAATTTAAAAAATTGGAGTAGACATACATTTAAAATATTTTTTATTTTAAATAATTTTTTCCTTTTATATTTTTTAAAAATATTTTTAAATATTATCAACTAAGTAACATTAATGTTTGCAAATTTAATAAATATTTTGTCTCTCAAGATATTTTATTTGGTATTTTAATTTGAAATATATACAATTATAAATTTTTTTATTAATATTTGATATTGAAGAAGCAAGAATATCTTTCTTAATATTGAATATTTGATAATATTATGTTTCATTTATTATAATTTTTTATTATTTTATGAGAATTAATTATTTGATATTGAAAAAGTAAGAAAGCGGGTACAAATACGAATATATACCCATTAACGAATATATACCAGTAAACCAGTGGAGATAAACATAAAATAAAAATTTGATACATATTATGTTTCAGTAAGTGGACAAAGATGAATTCTTTTTTTTCTTTAGATAAGTATGGATAACAAAATTGGTCTCGTGATGAAAATACCATGACTAATAATAAAGATGTCTAATGATAGGTTTATTATAGTAATGGATAAAAACACTAATTTCACTTTCTTCATAAAAATATTTTATGAATTTATAATAAAAAATGGTATTTGTTAACCATTTTTACCGATTTTTTTTATTAATTATATTTCAAAAACTAATTAAATTTTGAATAAATCCTTTTATATAATAAATTATCTTTTAAGATAATTGTACCTAACTGCCATTAGATATATTGTTGACAAATAGAAGAAAACATTTTAACATCCTAAGAAAGATTAAATTATTAAGACAAAGCTTGTTTGGTACCTAATTTGTTTTTTAAGATTTACATAGCAGGCGAATCTCAACTTAGTTGATATTAAAAAAGTATTAAAATCTTACAATGACAAAAGGAATAAAGACAATAAAAGAAAAGCAAGTAAATAAAAAAAAAATGGTGATGTTGATATGGTAAAGTTTCAATTCATTGTTATGATAATAATAAAAAAAAAAAAAAAATAAGCATGGTTGATGTTTAGCACTATATACGGCTTAGAATTTTTGGATTTGCACCTAACCAACACTTTTTTGTTTATAAGGGCACATGCATGGATCATCTCAGACAACTTAGTTTATATTTGCAGCCGACAAACGCAGCCGCAATACAACATGCAAATTTGACTTGTAAAGAAACACACATGAATGGAGACACTTTAACCAACACATTATTCAAAATCGAGTCCAGATTTTTTATTAAATCTTTTTTATCTTGTTGAACATTAAAAATATATTATATTAATATTTTTTAAAAAATGTAATATATTTTAAAATTTTAAAACTAATATTATCGATGTATTTTGAAAATACAATAGAATAATAATAAAAAAAAAACCTTTAAGAATCTAAATTCTTGAAAATCTTATGAGAGAACATTTACAAAACACCTTTGTATTATGACAAAAGAAAGAGGCTACATTGAACTTGAGATTTTGTTTTATATATATTACTCAATATCAAAATTATATTTAAATCATATAATATATTATCATTATTTTTCTTAAATTTTCTTTAAGACATTAGCCCAAGTGTGGCTATTCATTAAACAAAGCATTCTTTAAATAAAAAAAAAAACATTAATATTGCAATAGATAATGATGTGTTTGTAAGACTTAGGGGTCTAAACCTCTACCATGCCTAAGGCATTGAAGAATGAAGGAGAATGATTATGAATATATAATGGAGACACGTTTTTCACATTTCACTTTTAGAAAGTATGTTGAGTATGAGATGATTGGAGTCTAATCGTATGACTTTATTTGTCTTCATTAAGATCACAATATAGTTGAATAAGACTTCATTTAACTTTGTCAAAAACAGCTCAGATCATATTAAGTTGCTACATTTCAGAATTTGTAAGATTTTAATTTTTTTAAATGTATATATAGAGAGAGATAACACATTTTATTACATAAATATATTACAATTTACATAAAAGGGATTCTTCAACATTTGTTTCCTACTTTACACATAAAGTAATATATTTTTTTAAAAATCAATTTTACCAATTTTATCTTTTAAGAGACTTCTTTTTAATTTTTTTACAAAAATATAACGATCAATTATCCATAATATAATTGTAAAATTTAATTTTATTATAGAAAAGAAGGTAAGTACACATAGTAAAGTAATTGTTTTCACTAGTATAATATAATAAAAATGTTATGGTCTTTTAAGACTTTTTATTTTCAATTTTAATAAATCAACTTTAATATTTTGTATGCATAATTTAAAAAATTTAAAACATATAAACAAATTACCTTATTATTTTCCTTATAACTCAACAGATTAATGAGTTAAAGTAGATGAATCAAGATATTTTAAGGGCCAATTAGGCGACACTAGCTCACAAGTTAATTAGTAGTTGAGACAACTTATAGTTGACATGTTATTTAGTAGTTGTTATAAGGTTTTAAGCGAATAAGGTAATTTATCTGATTTGAAGTATTTGGTAAATGTAATATAACTGTATGTTTTATTATATAAATAAAATTTGTATTTTTTGATAAATTATAAATTTAATTATAAATTTATATTTATTTTTAAATTTATATTTTTAAAAATAATTTCATTCTTATAAATATTTTAATATTTATATTTATTTTTCAAAACTTATATATATTTTTTATTTTAACAATCTTATTTATATGAGTTGATAAAGTGAATATTAATCAAATTTAATTTTTATATATTTTTATAAATTGTTTTTGTTTATTAATATAAACTATTATTACAGTAATTTTTTATTTCCAATATTTGTGATTTTCCTATAATATTATGAAATTAAACATTAATTAATTAAATTTATAATGTTAAATCCTTTTTAATTTGAACTACATAAAATTTTGGAAACTAATCCAATAATTACAAAATGTAGTGCAATAGTCATTTATATGTATGGAATTGAAATAAATAATAACAAGAGAAAAATGTACTAAAATATAAGAAGGAATAATAAAAAAAATAATCTATAACTTTAAAAGTAAATTATTTAAAATACTAATGTATAAACAAGTCAAATAAATTAATAAATAAGTTATTATTATTTTCAACCACTCTAAATATATGAATTCACTGCACTATTTATCTTAGATTGATATGTTTATCATAAGGTAACGGTGATTGTATTAATTTTTAAAATAATCATTGGTGTTATGACATTTGTATATCTAAATTGGCTAGAATTTCTTGTTTTGATAGAGTAAAGTTATTCTATGTTGCTAGTTAAGCTTGGACAGCTGGTAGTTTATGTGATTTTTCTTTTTTAATAGTAATGAGGATGAGGACGTACCTAATTGCATCTTGGATGATATTGGTGTGCTTTCTCAAAAAGTTACAAATTTTTTTTACTCTTCTAGTATGGAACATGTGGATTGGGGGAACTTGATTTGGTTGGGTGAGGTGTCACTAGCTAAAATTTTGGTTCTTTGAAAATTGTTGTATGGTCATTTACTTGTTGATTGGAGGTTAATAAAAAGAGTGGTTTTATGCTCTTTGTGTTCTTTGTGTGGTATTTATGTTGAATCTTTCTTTCATTTATTTTTTAATTATTCTATTGTTATACAATTATGGGAAGGAAGAAAGTTTTTCAGGATTTGTAATTTTTTTCTTTGGATTTTTTTTGTTCAGTTTATGAAGTCTCCTTGTAGTCATTTGTTTAAAGTGATTAAAAGTGATTATCATTACTGCTGTTATTTAGACGATTTGGAGGATGAGAAATCATAGTAGATTTCAAGATCCAATTGTGTTTCCTTCTATTATTTTTCAAATTAGGAGTTAGTGTACATGTCTGAGAATAAATCTAAGAAGTATATAAGTAATATTGTGTTTGATTTTTTGGTGCTGAAATTTTTAAATATTCACACTAGGGAGGGTAGGGTGGTTTCATTTATGAACATAGTATGACAAGTTTCATATGTTAATTGGCGATGAATACAGATGGTGCAACTCAAGGTTGTCTTAGTTTGGCTTTCGATGAAGGGAAACTTGGGTTGAAATTTTATACCCATAGGGCTTAAGCACCGAAATTCCCATCATCACTTAGTATCAAATTTTAAAAGAGTTATTCGATTGTGTGACCTATTGGCAAGTGCACCAAGTCATTTGTCGTACAACAGAATGGGATTATCGTATCCATATAGTAAGCACATTGGTAGTTTGTTTTTGGGATTTTGTTTTTGGAAAATATTGATAGTAGTATACATTATATAAATTAAGTTAAGTAGAGGCTATGAATGTATTTCATTTCATCTTTTTCCACGACATCATTACTGATCTTGTTTGTGTACTTATGTAAATCATTTGTCAAATTCTATGGTGTCAGCCTATGGACACAAGTTTTAAAAAATTTAATTTGAATTTATTTTATGAATTGTGTGCTTAATGCGCAAGTGTCAACACTTCCACTAGTAGCATTGTACACCTGCCGACATAGTAATTTATATTGTAATATAGCATCATCTTTGTTTCTTCACCTCTTACCTAAACTAAATTTAAATAAAAGGTTTTATGAAAATTTGAATTTATATAGAGAGAAAAACAAAGTTGTGAGTAGTGAGTGTATCATGTTTCTAAAGCAAGACGTGGAAATTATACATGATTATAGTGGCATCTAAATCAAAATGATGAACCGTGTTTGTTTGTTGACCTTAAGAGTGTGGTTCACACACTCTCAGAGGATCATCTTCGGCCGTAAAGTAGCAGCAACTAATTCTTTTTACTACTTTCATTCACCACCATTCTTTTCTTCTTCCCGCCATTTTCATATACATTTTCTTTTCTTCTCGCCTTTCAAAAAATAAATGAAAGGTAAGGCACCATTTAGATTTCTAAAATGAATTTACCAAATTACCTAAGAAAAATAAAAAATATAACACTATAAACTCTATCAATGTTTTCGGTCTAAAATTGAAAACATTGCGTATTGAAGTCATAATATTGACTTGAACATAAAAGTCATAATTACCATAAATTAGTACGTTTAAAAACTTATTATATATATGAAAACCATCTTTTAATAATTAAATTTTGACAATTTTCTATTACAATCTGAAATGATATTTTCTAAGTCATTTTTTACTTTTTTATTTTTCCATTCTAAAATTATTTAAAAAATATCATTTCAAATTATAAAAAATATTGTCAAAATTTAGTTATTAAAATATTATTATCCTTATATACATGTCTTTTTTATTATACTTTTATTGTTGTTCGAATCTGACATCAATATATCCGATATAAAATAGAATTATTATTTAATATGTGAACTATTTTTGAAACACTTCCATCTTGTGAAAGATAAAAAGTAGACACAAGAAAACTATGCCTATATAATTATAAAATCATTTTTTGCTTGTGGAATGAGAAAAACATTAACTGATAAGTAAAATGTAATTAAACTAGTTTTTATACTCGTGCGTTGCACGGGACATTTTAAAATGTATTTTTTTATTATAAATATAAAATTTAAATAAATGATTAAATAAAAACACTAAAATTAGAATTTTAAATTTTCATTATATTTAATATTATTACATGCGTAACCATTATATATATTAAAAAATTAAATAAAACTATATAACTTGATTTTTTTTAAAATTTATACGTCTTAATTTATATTTTTAGTAAAAAAACTTTTATAATTTAAATTCTATAAAAATGATGACTACTTTTTCAAATATCTAAAGTTTTTAAAATAAAAATTATAGATGAGATATTAATGTAAATGTTTGTATCCAAAAGTTAAATTTAATAAACACTTAATTATATTAAATTTACAACTAATATTCTTTAATTAATGTTAATATTTATTCTTTTTAGTAATTAAAATATATTAATTGCATAAATATTCGTTTAACTTTTACTCACAAAAATATTTATCAATTAAATGTTCTTATAAAAATAATTATGATATTTGTGCTTAAGGGACTGTTTGTTTGTGCAAATTTAAGATGCAGGTGGATTTAAGAGAGCAGATTTATTAAGATGATGGTTGTTCGTTTGTAAAGATTTGTGAGTGAGAGATAATTTGCGGGATTATGATCTCACCAAATTGAGCTTATTTGCAATGATTACTGTAATATCCTATCTATACACTAGAGATGACAAATAAACCTGTGTCCGTGGGTATCACCCAAACTTGTTCCTGTTTTGACGGGGAATCCTCGTTTTGACTGGGTATGGGTATGGGTATGGATAATATCCGAAATTTTTAACTGGGGATGGGGATGGGAATGGGGATATACATATACCCGCCCAAATATCTGTCCCCGCTTAAATTACTAAAATATCTATAATTTATTAAATAATATAAAATATATTTAAACATATAATATAATATAATATAATATATATACATGTAAATAAAATATACTTATATATATATATATATATATATATTTACACATATACATGTAATATAATATAATATAATATAATATAATATACATATAATATATATACATAATAATATAATATATTAATATAATATAATATATATAATATATACCAAATTAATCATTTAACTAGTGAGATCTTTTATAAACAAATTTATAATATTACAAATTTACAAAAATTTGAAAGAAATATATATATATATATATATATATATATATATATAT
>Ga0214545_1011261_pt1 | contig 12440 bp, 8 predicted proteins | sample CNSS4metaG_FD_160064 | JGI IMG/M metagenome (GOLD analysis project Ga0214545, IMG submission 160064) | Root nodule microbial communities from cowpea collected in UCLA plant growth center, Los Angeles, California, USA - CNSS4 | ecosystem: Host-associated > Plants > Roots > Nodule | place: USA... | reverse complement strand
CTTTTGGTAGAGAGAAGGCAGAGGAAGAGGGAAGGGAGGAAAGGTGCAGTGCAGTGTAAATGAAGTTCAGTGGTGTAAGTGGCAAAGAGAGGGGAGGGAGTTAAGGGCTGAAACTTGGGTCTCCACACACATATCATTATTACTCGTATGATAAGTAGGTCGTCGACAATGTTGTTTTATATGCTATGTGTAATTTATAGTGTAAAAAATATTTATCAAATAAAGGTCAACAAACAAGATATTTGTATATCCTCGAAGTTTGTATTGTTGTGTGGCTAGTGAAGTTTATTTTCTTCTGTCTCTCGTCATAAACTTCATTTTTAGTTCAAGTTTTTCAAATAAACTATAGTTCCCTTAGAATTACATATTTAGTTATGTGTGTTTTTTTTCATTAAGTACTTCAATCTTTTTCTATTTTTTATATATTAAAAATATCTCTTGCATCTCAATGAATGTCTCTATTCATTAACAAAAAAAAATCTCAATTAAAATCTAATTTAAAAAATAAAAAATAGTTAGTTATTATAATGACCAATTTAGATATTAATTTACAAAATTAAAAATTATTGTTTACTAAAATAGTTACTATTATAAATAAAAAATTATAATTGGTACTAAATTGATTACTAATTAATTAGACACCAATTTAGAAACTAAGTTAGAAACTAAGTCATTTTAGTAACTAAAATCTATATAAATAATTTTTAGTGACTAGATTTCTTTGGTAGCTAAAATCATAATAACTAATCTTAAAGAGCGATTTAGTAACTAATTATAATTTTTTATTCGTAATAGTAACTATTTTAGTAATCAATAATTTTTATTTTTATGAATTAATATCTAAATTAGTTACTGTAATTAATAATTAATATTAATGATTAAAATTTATCGGTATTTAAAAGTTTTCTTAGGGTGATTTCAACTTGACATATCAACACTCACCGGTCATATTCCGATCGAAAGCTTTTCTTAAACTATCTCCTGAAAACAAAAGAATAAGGAATTTCACCATAGAAAATCAAATATGGTATATTAATAACTACATTAACTAAATTATCAACTATAAAAAGTTCTAAAATCCATAAAACAATTTATAGAGTTGTATATATTCCATCTACTATCTTCCAAGGGACCTCAAAGTTTGAATAAAAAAGCTTGAACCACAACAGGTCAGTAACATCCCAACCATAATCAATTATATCATTTCAAATGGAAAAGTTCAATAGGGATCATTGTTGTGATAGCCTCAGCAAAAATTACATCGGTAACAACAATAAAAATAGTAAAAGCACCAATAAACTCTAGTTGAATCTATAAAAGTACCAACACTAATAGAAAGACCCAGGCAACCCTAGTAAAGTAACAAACTAGCTTTAGAAGAATACTTCAGTTCAACTAATATATCACTTGTTTGCTTCAATGCCTCATAAACTTTCATTTTTATTTGTAATTAGGTTTGTTCCATCAAGGTAGGTTGCTCCATCTTCTATAAGTTTTGTACAAATTGAAGATAATTTTTTCCGGTGTAAATCATTCTTCAATCACTTCCAAATGCAAAGGTCGTCTTGTCGAGGTGGGTCCCTTAACTTTAGTGGAAGTTGCTGAGTGAAATGGATTAGGAGGCACAGCAATCTGGTTTTCCTCTTGAGTTTCTAGCATGTGTATCACATATTTTATGGATGGACGGTTCCCTGGCTGCCACTGAATGCACCAAAGCCCAATAATAGCTAGTTTTTTTGCAATCTTAACATCACCTTCATCCTCAACATGGATATGCATATCTCCATCAACCAGGTTATGGATCCAATCCGGGTATAAAACATTGAAATCTTCTGGAGAAGACATGTCCACATTCTTCCTCCCTCCAACCATTTCTAACAACAACATTCCATAACTGTAAATATCAGATTTGTAAGACACGTTCCCAAAGTTTCTGGAGAAGACTTCAGGTGCAATGTATCCCAAGGTTCCCCTAGCAGCTGTCATAGACACCACGCTGGGATTCTTGGAACACAATTTGGCTAAGCCAAAATCAGATATTTTTGGAGTGAAGTTGTCGTCAAGTAACACATTGTGAGGATTGATGTCAAAGTGAATAATTGGATGGTTGCAACCTTGATGAAGATACTCAATCCCTTTAGCTATACCGAGAGCAATGTGTTGAAGCGTCTCCCAGCCAAGGAAATGGTCCTGGTCTTCTGGTGGAAATATGAAGCTCTGTAAGGAACCGTTTGGAAAGAAATTGTAGACAAGAGCACGATGGAATCCTTCTGCACAGAAGCCAAGCAAACGCACCACGTTGATGTGATGGATTTTGCCCATAATGCCCACTTCATTGATGAACTCTTTCCCTTCACCATCTGTATTGTTGAGGATCTTCACAGCCACTTGAATCTCACTGGAAAGTTTTCCTCTGAAGACAGCCCCATGAGCTCCTTCTCCGAGGTTTTCCTTAAAGCCATTGGTGATTCTTTTAAGGTCAGCATAGGTGAATCTTGCAGGCTTTTCTGCTCTGTAATCCTCTAAGAACTTGTCCACCCTTTCTTGGTCTTCTTGCTTTTTCCTAAAATAGAGAATGCCCTTAAAGACAGCAATGACCAGCACCCCCAAAAAGATGGAACCTACAATAGCAGTTGGAGACTTCATTAAGAAAAGAAAAAAGAAAGATTTGCTTATTTATTTCAGTCTTTGTTTCAAATATTTGTAGGAAATAGGAACAAAACAATATTAAAAAGCGAACGTGCAAGAGTCTCTGATCTGACCTGAAATAGCAAAAATAAGAGATTTAGGAACGTGAATTATTTTCCGTGTGCATTCAAAACATTCGATATCTCCTTCTGTGTCGTTGTTGTTGGACTTCCATTTACATCTCTTGCCTTTTTCTTCGCACTCAGAACAATTTGGTTTGGGCCATATCAAACGCAAGTATTTAGACTCGGGGAAACGGATTGGCGAAGGGATGTGGAACATCTTGGTACAGGATGTTATATCCATTTCCAGGACACTATCATAAGGATTAGAAATGAAAATAGGACAGGAGACGGTGTCTTGGGAATATGAGTCTCCCCAAATCGGACTGTAGCGGTTTTCGGGTTGTCGATGCCTAGCTGAAGTACAGTTGAAGAAGCTCAAGTTACCGTGCGGTTCATCAAATGGTGGTGATTCAAATTGGTAACTCTGAACAAAGTTGATGATTTGCATAAACTTGTTGGAAAAGCAGTTTTCCGGGTCAGAAAAGAAAATTTCCTGAAATTGGTAGTTTATGTAAACGACTTGGAGTTTGATGGTAGGAAGCAGAAGCATGGTCTGAGTTTTTTCAGTACAAGAAAAACAAAGACGGGGATAAGTGCATGGCTCCTCCATCTCCTTCACCAGTTGGAAGGGAAATCTAATAAGGGGTTCGCCCGGCCCACAAGACAAATTCTCATCGCACTCGTTATGAGCGCTGCCACTTCTGATAAGCAGAAGCATTAGCAATAGCGTCATCAATACACAATCACGTTTGAGGAGCAACACACTTGCCATTTCGTTTTCTTAGCTGTTATTTTTAACAAACCAAGCTGAGTGCCTTTTTTAGTTTATGCTAACACTTCTAATTTGTATTGTTTACTTTTGCGATCAATTGCAGAAACCACATAGAAAAGATAAAAAAGACTTGTGATTTCTCACGAGTCAAAGTCTGCGTTTTCAACAATTTTTTTAAAGGAAAAATGAAGTCCCTTAGTTAGGTGAGTGTCATAAATATATTAGCATATATTTAACTTATGAGTTAGTACAAATTTGACTCTAAGAAAAGAACTTCCATCATAGTTTTTGCAAAATAGGCCTTACATGTTAAATTTGGCTTTAAATATGAGCTTCTAACTCTGTTGGCAGTAGAAGCTGAGAAAGTAAAGAGTTAGGGGTGATGATGTGGAGAGAGATAGCAGTGACGGTGTTGGTGTTTCTACTGCACCAAATAGACGGAGAAGATTATGGTTGCTGTGGGAAAATCACCAACATATCTTCCTGTGGGAAAATCAGGAACATATCTTATCCATTCCGATTGAAAGGAGACCCAGAAGGGTGCGGTCCGTTTGAGCTATCTTGTGAAAACAATATAACGCTCTTATCTTTGTTCTCTGGAAGATTTAATGTGGAGGCCATCAACTACTATAATTTTACAATCAGACTGGTGGATCCTGGACTTCAACAAACAAACTGCTCCTCCCTTCCTCGATATTCCTTGTCTTGGTACAATTTCTCTGATTATTCTTACCCCGACATCCTGGGGTATAGGTATTATTTTTCGGTCAAACATATAGTGTTTTTGAGTTGTAACCATGGAGTGAGTGGGAAGCGAAAGTACGTGGATACTGGTGGATGCCTGAATTGGGACTCCAAAAGTTACACATACGCTATGGCTGGTGACCTATTGGCAGAGGACTTAGAAGTTGGTTGTGATGTAAAGCTGGTTGCTCCCACATCTTGGTGGGGTTTGGACACAAATAATTATTCCTACGCCATGATGCACACAGCGCTACTCTATGGATTTCAGCTTTCGTGGCTTGATGGGAGATTTTTTGAGAATAGATGCTGCTATTTCAATTCTTCCGATGACATGCTTGTATGCGAAAGTAAGGCAGGCTTTCTGTTCATAATTTTAATTAAATTTAAACCTTTACTAAATTAGAATATTTTTAATTAATTTTTTAATTTTCAAAATTTTTATATTTTTCATTTGAATTGTTTAATACTTTTTTATTTAATTTATGTCATAGTTGTATTGTATTGTTATGTTGTTTTAGTCACTTGTTTCCATATTTTAATAATTAAAATATTATTATAAGTATGACAATTTTATTGTTCATTATATTTTAATTAAAACCAATGAAAATCAATTTGTTTTTTCACATATATAAATTCATACATAAAAAAAACAATTTTTTTAATTTTAACTAGCGTAACACAGGCGCTATCGCGCCTGTGTGTATATATTTTTTAAATATACGTGATATTATATTAGTATGTGATAATATGATAATGTTATTAAGTTAATATATATATATATATTAGAATTATATTTATTAAAAATAAAGTGAAATATATCAGAACAGATAAAAGAATAACCATTAATAAATAAAGAAGAAGCAGAGACATCTGATTTTATAAAATTTTTGTAAAAGTAACGGTCAATTTTAAAAAATTTAATAAATTGTTATATTTAAAAGGTAAAATCGGTATTTTAAAAAGTGGACACAAAAAGGGGAATCCCCTTTATATATTGTTATAGATATATTTATATGACTAAAGCCGCCTTTTATCTATTAAAAATGAGTTTCAAAAGTGTATGTTTATTGATTACCTTGCATATTATCCATAAAGTGTCACTCTATAAATTAAATGTTTTTAAACAAAAACTAATTTATCAGTTTTTTATAGTCTACCTACATTATATATGCATCAACTCATGGAAAACATATTTTGGTTTTGAAAAGAAATAAAAGCATTTAGACCGTATGAACATAATAACCTTCGTGATATTATGTAAGTAGTCTTCATTGTTGTGTTTTTTTATAAGGGTTAGAGCACCTTCAAATGCTCTACTTAATTAAATTTTATTTTTTATTGATAAGAAAAAAAAGTCTTCATTGTTGTGCTGTGATTCTCTGATATTGATACTCTCTTTCTTTTTTGGCTGAATAGAGATGAGACCTTCGAGGCTGGTGGAATCTTTAGAGGGTAAGAATTCTAACTCTGGATTACCTATGTTAGAATTGGCACGTATTTCCGACGACTAATTTTGATCTACATAACTATCATATTACCTGATATACATCTTTCATGTTTAAATATAGTTATAATCTCTTAATTTAAATTTGATTTTTTATGTTGGTTGTCTAATTAAAATTGTTTTCCACTCCATTTTGAAATTTCTTTTCCCTCTGGCAAATGTTTAATTGATCACAAATATTGTGCATTCTGAAGATTTATAAAATATGAATTTTAATGATTTTTAATCAAAATTTTTAATTCGAATTATATAGTTATAAAATGTTGTGGAGATCGGTAATAGTGATAATTGAGAACAATGAAACAAAAAGATAAGAAAGCTTCAAAAAGAAAAGAAAAGTAATAGAGGTATAGGAAGTCCAAAGATACAAGACATAATAAAAATATAAATATTTCAATAAAATAAGTTCAAAAATCTTTAACTATATATATATATATATATATATATATATATATAAAATATTTTCTTAAAACTCACAATCTATTTACGAAATATAAAAAAATTTATCAGTTAAAAAATGTAAACAATTAATCAAATGAGGTTTTGTAAATAAAGATGATACCCAATTGTAATGGTTCCATGTGGAGATGATAACAAGTGAAATTGTACCCTCATGAAAGATTGAATTATTACGAGAAATTCGAATAACATTCTTGTTGTTCCAATACATGGGCCATGACCTGGTAAGAGACATACACATGTCGGAAAGAAACAATGCAACCAAGCTATCTCAATATAGGTTAGAGTCATTGCACAATATTCAAGTTTAGTAGAGGAACGGGAAACAATATTTTGTTTCTTGCTCATCTAAGAGAAAAGAGATGTAAAAAATCCTATATTAGACTTAAGATTTGAAAGGCCACCAACCCAATCAACATTAGAATAATCACATAAGGAAGGTGATGAGCGAAAGATAATACCCTAAACTGAGTAAGAAAATATGTAAGAGAAGGAATATATTATCTCATATAAGACACAATGTAAGAAATATTAGGACGAGTAATAATGAGATATATTAGATTGTCAACAATAGTAAGATACATAATGAGATCACATAGGGACACCATCAAAAGAATTATATTCCACATTAAGCTCAAAAGTAATGGTATTAGGAGAAAATATGACCTTTAGGAAAATATGAGACTTCTATCCCTAGGATATAACAAAGAGAATCAAAATCTTTCATTTCAAAATTTTTCATCTATAATTTGAAGGTAGAATTTAATCTACATCAGCGCCAGTGATTATAATGTCATCAACATATAAAGAGAGAATAATACAACCATGAAAAACAGACTAATAAACAAAGTAGAGCCACAACTACTAAAATAAAACCCAAGAGATTCAAAACTTTGGAGACCTTCTCAAACCAAGCTTAGGGAGCTTGTTTGAGACAGAAAAGAGTTTTTCTTAACTTACACACTTCCCCTAGATTATGAAACCTAGTGGAGGTTTCATGAATACCTTCTCTCTCATATCACCATTTAAGAAAGCACTTTTGATATTAATCTAAAAAATATCTCACTAACGAAGAAAGGGAACAATAATAAGAGTACAAATTGTTGTCATCTTAGCAATTGGGACAAAGGTTTCTACATAATGTAGAACATATTCTTGAGAGAATCCCTTAAAAACTAAATGATAATTTTAATCTCAATAAACCAATCCAACGTTGTTTTCATTTTATAAACCCACCAAGGGCCAATGACTTATTTTCTGAGAGGATGGTATATCAAGTACCAAGTAGCAATTTTATATAAAGGTGAAAGTTCTTGTTTCATAACTTGTTGCCAAAGTAGATTAGGGAAAACCTCTTGCCAAGGTCTCAAACAAACTATCAATTATGGTTAAGTAGGAAGAAAAAGGAAGAAGAATAAAAAGAATAAACAAAACATGGTGATTTGGTGGACATACAAACACATGGAGGATACTTAGGATGTGGAGGATAAACAATCACAAGATGCACTTGGGAAACTACCAAAACATCTTGATTTCTAGTAGCATTTATATCATCCTTGTAATTCTCGATTTCAAAACTATTTACAAGATCATCATCATTTCTGGAAAAAAAAAATGATCAATACAAATGAGATCAAACTTTGTATGGTTGTGGAAGTTAGAAGAAAGTGAATAAAATGTAATGTCCTTGTAACAATGTTTTACAAACTAAATCAAATAATAAAAAGTATGATCAATAAAAGAGACATAATAGTAGGATCCACCTTTGGTAGAAACCAATGATGGATCATATACATCATAATGAACCAAATAAAGAGATGTATGAGAGGTAGAAACACTCTTGCCATTAGTGCAAAATTTCCTCTTTACCTCGCCTTATATGTCTCGGTTGGCCAGAAACCGAAGCATATAATGGCGCGGTGGCATTTTTGTAATTTCAGCCAAGTTTTATGCCTCGGTTCAGCTAACACCTGAAGCCAAAAAGAGCTATAGACCTCGGTTCGCCCAAAACCGGTGCCAAAGAGAATTATATGCCTCGGTCCAACAAGACCCGATGCCAAAAAGGGGTATATGGCTTCGGTTGTTAAAGGAACCGAAGCAATAGGGTTTATTTAGGGTTTCAATTTCGTGAACCCCTTTCTTCTTCTTCGCGCCTCTGCAACTCTTTCCTCTCTCTCTCTCTCTCTCTCTTTCCGCTGATACCAACCCAAATTTTTCTCCTCTGGTTCACGTGTGTAGGTGCTCTTTCTCTTCCTCCCTTTAATTTTCAAACCCTTTAAAAACACTATTTTTCCACAGACCCACACCAGACCAACCCTTCGCTCCACCGCAAATGGAGGCTCCGTCGCAATTAGACCCCTTCGTACTCTCCAAAAACTACGACACTCTCTCATCCGACGAAGCCTCCACTGCCGCTCACCAAATCGAGGGTGAAGCCTTCTCAGCCGCGGGTGCCTCTGCCGTGACCTCCGCCGACGGCATTGAGACCCTCCAGCTCTACTCCAAGGAGATCGGCTTGTTGTTTTACGCATGGTGAAGGTAGTGGTGGCTGCTGGTTCTAATGCTATGGTTGTCATTGAGTGCTGACTTCTTGCACTCTGAATGGACCTAACCACCTAGTCCTCAATTTACTTGGAAAGAGTTTTAATCTTGAATTGAATAAAAGGAGTGGTTGCCCTTATCTAAATTCCCTCTTCATAATCCTCTTGTCATGAAATGTCTTCACTTTGATCTTGTAAAGAGAGGCAACTTCATATGCTTATGGTCTCATTTCTTCCAAACCATGAATCTTACATTTCCTTTTTTCACTAGCAAGCTTTAGATGATAGTTCAAATTCTTTAGGGCCCAGAGTGCCTTGTGCTCAAGCTCTATAGGCATGTGACAAGATTTGGCATAATACAAGTTGAAAGGCGGTTAGGCCCGTTGTAGTTTTGAATGTAGTTATGTATGCCCATAGTGCATCATCAATTTTCAAGGCCCAATCCTTCCTAGAACAAGTAGTTGTCTTCTCTAGAATTTTTTTACATTCTCTGTTGAAGACTTCAACTTGGCCATTAGTTTGAAGGTGGTAAGGTGTTGCTATTTTGTGTCTTATTCCATATGTTCCAACAACCTTTTTAACTGCCTGTTGCAAAAGTGAGTGCCACAATCACTTATTATCACCCTTGGTGAGCCAAATCGACAATTTTTTTTAAGAATTTGATCACGGTTTTGGCATTTGTTGTCTTGATAGATGCAACTTCTACCCACTACCACCAACATGTATTCATTGGAATAGGATACTGGCAGTGACCCTACAAAATCAATTCCCCAACACTCAAAGATTTAAATCACAATTATGCCCTAGAGATGAAGTTTATGTCTTTTGGATAGGCCTCCTACCCTTTGACATTTGTCACAACTCTTACAATAGTCAACTGCATCTTTGAAATTGATTGCCAATAAAAACTAGACTACAACACTTTAGCTATAGTTCTTGATCCACTTTAATTACCTCCATAACGTGAGTTGTGACAGTGCCACAATATATCCTTGCTTTTTGCACCGAATATGCATCTTCTGAGTAAACCACCAAGGCCAATTTTGACCAAGGTCTGTCCTGAATTGCAAATAGCTTCTCATCAGGAAATTCTTCAAAACTTTTCCTTCTTGATTAATGATTTATTTGTTACTTAGCCTTGATAAGTGGTATGCCACAAGGTTTTCACTTCCTTTTTTATCTTTGATGGTCAAATTGAACTCTTGTAGCATCAAAACCCACCTGCTAGGCTTGGAATAACTTTTATTCATCAGATATTCGATAGTTGTGTGGTCAATGTAAATTGTTATTAGTGATCCAATTAAGTGTGCTTTGAAATTTTCCAACCCAAATACAATTGCTAGAAGCTCTTTTTCAGTTGTGGCATAATTCACTTGAAGTTTTCCTTAACATTGGTTGGAGGAGGAATTTGGATATAATGTCCACCTTATTTGGACTAACTTTTATCCATTTTTCAGAGATTTTATGACCAAGCACAATACCTTCCTTAATCATAAGGTGGACTTTTCCCAATTAAGCACTATGTTGGTTTCTTCACATCCTTTTAAAACTTTGTTTAGATTTTGTAGGCATGATTAAAAGGATGAACCAAATATTAAAAGGTCATCCATGAAAACTTCTATACATTTTTCACCAAGTCCCAAAGATCTCTAACATGCATCTTTGTAATGTGGCTAGAGCATTGCACAACCCGAAGGGCATCCTTCTATAAGAAAAAATCCAAAGGGACAAGTGAATGCAATTTTTTCTTGGTCTATTGGATCTTTCTAGCATTTGATCCATGAAATGTGGTGGAAAATGATCTTTTCTAGTTGCTTGATTCAACTTTCTATAATCAATGCACATTCACCACCCCATGATAGTTCTTGTAGGGATCAATTCATCATTTTCATTGTGAACTACTTTCATCCCCCATTTCTTGGGGACAACTTGGACTGGAGTAAATCATTTACTGTTTGAAATTGGGTAAATAATACCAACTTCTAGTAGTTTTATAACTTCCTTCCTCACTACTTCCTTTATTTTTGGATTAAGGCATCTTTGAGGTTGAGCTATTGGCTTGTAATTTTCCTCCATCAGGACTTTATGCATATAATATGAAGGATTTATTCCTTTTAGATTAGAGAAGGTCCAACCAATAGCTTTCTGATTGGCCTCCAGAATTTTCACCAGTTGTTCTTCTTCACTTGTTGTAAGTGAATTGCTTAGGATGACATATTTGTTATGATCTCCCTCTAAGAAGGCGTATTTCATATGTGAGGGCCATTGTTTTGTGAATTGTCTCTCTTTATCCTTCATTGTAAGTGCATGAGGATAAGGTAGTAAATTACTTTGGCATTGATGTAAATATATGGAGGAAAAAATCTTGTCAGAAATTTCCTCTCAGCATCCTCCCACCTAGTTAAGCTTTGATTGGGATGTGATTACAACCATGTCTTAGCCCTCCCTATTAGTGAAAAGGGAAAAATTCTAAGATAGGTTTCATCTTTGTTTGCATTATCCACTCCTATATGTCAATGAGTTCATAAAAAGTAGTCAAATGATTATAGGCGTCTTCATTGTCCAAACAAGAAAACTGGTTTTTTTGTGATAAATGACAACACTCCTAGTTTGATTTCAATTACTTTAGTTGGTCTGACTATGCTAGAGAAATGTCTTGGTCCAATATGTTGAGCATAGTCTTTCAACCTTCTTTGTGGTACAACCTTTTCTACGATGGTTTGCTATGAAGTTGTTGTCTCACTTGTATTAGTTGTTTCTTCTTCTTCTTCTTGGCCTTATTGTTTCTTCTTGCAGTTCTTTCAATCTCAGGATCAAACAACAAATCTCCAACCTGATTTCTTTTTTGCATACACAAGAACTCCAAGAATAAGTAAAGCCAACAAAATAATAGCTAAGCTAAACTTAACTTTATATATATTAACAAATTTACAACAAATCCAAATTGATCAAAAAATTTTGACAAAAATATATAATCAAATACCTGACAATGGGACCAAAAACTTGATGACATATCAGTCGAGATCAATCACACCAACAAGTGCATTGTTTCGACTGTAGTGCCATGTGTCGTATCCATAGGGATTTTATCAACTTCTTATTACAACTTGTGAAATAATTTGGATTTGTGAAAATCAATGTTTGGTTGTAAGGTAATGGTGATCCATAACTTAAAAGTGGTAAGAAATGTGCGACTGAGATAAAATAAAGTTTGTTAGGATTAAATTTCATTATTTTGTTCTTATGCACGGTTAAAGTTTCATTGGATTATTGTAACATCTCGACCGAATATAACGGATTTAATTAATATCATAAAGAAAATATAAATAATCTTCATTTAATAAAACATCATTTCCCAAAAACGCGGGAAATTTAAAACATTTAATACCTCAGAATTTATTACAAAAAAAACATAATTATAACTCCAATTACAAAACTCAAGTCTGATAATTTAATAGATTACAACTGATTCAAAAACATATTAAAACTCTAATAAATTCCTAAGCTAGCCCACGCTCTGAGCCTATGCTTCACTAGCACCACCTGTAACATCCCTGGCTACCCCTCCTCGGGTCCCAGAGGCTGTCAGGTTACTACAGCCCAATGCACCCCAACCCATCACCCTTCTCCGTCCATTCATACTGGGTGGGTTGTTGCCAGTGGGAATC
>Ga0214545_1011260_pt1 | contig 12441 bp, 3 predicted proteins | sample CNSS4metaG_FD_160064 | JGI IMG/M metagenome (GOLD analysis project Ga0214545, IMG submission 160064) | Root nodule microbial communities from cowpea collected in UCLA plant growth center, Los Angeles, California, USA - CNSS4 | ecosystem: Host-associated > Plants > Roots > Nodule | place: USA... | reverse complement strand
TGTTTTTTTTTTTTTTTTTTTCTAAGTAGAGATAGAATATATTATAAGATTAGTTATTCGGTGTAGAATCAAACTTACAAGCCCAGGAAAAAATGCAGCCCATGTTGTTCATTGACATGGCCTTTAGTATGGAGTTTTATTCCTTCATTTTCGATATTTCTTCTGCACCTCAGTATTTTTTCTGCACCTCTAAAAATTCATGCTTTTCTATTTATGTCGTTAACAAATTAAATAAATAAAAAATTTTAATTAAGTAAATGTAATAATTATTCTATTTATGTCGTTAACAAATTAAATAAATAAAAAATTTTAATTAAGTAAATGTAATAATTAAACAATTATAAAGTGACAAAGATAGTTAGTTTCCTGAATTAATTGATAGTGTTTGTATATATACCACTGTATCCTAAAAAATTAAAATAAATTTATTCAAAATTATAATTATTTAAAATTATAATTAATTAAAATTATACTTACTCAACAATAGAATTAATTAAAATTAAAATTATTCAAAACGTAAATAATTATAATTATAATTATAATTATTCTAAAATATAATTAATTTAAATTATAATTAATTAATATTAAAACTTATTTACATTAAAATTGACTAAAAAAAGTTACAACGTAACCTAAAAAAATTACATAACAACAATGGTAAAATAATAAATTTTAAAATTTTAAATTAAATCGAAAACAAAAAGCAAATGGAAGGAAGTTGACATCCAAGATCGTATATTTTCGAAAATCGATATTCGGTTAGTTAAGCTAACGTTGTCCAATTCCATTCACTTGAAGTCATCCACGTGCTTACGGAAGTGGACTTTCGATGATATTTTTCGCACACTTATGGAAGTCCATTTTCGGGCACAACACTTACGAAAGTCACCCCTCTTTTACGGAAGTCACTATTCTCTTACGAAAATCACTCATCTCTTACGGAAGTCACTTTCAACAACAGAAGTCACCTTCAACTACAGAAGTCAATTTAAATTACGGAAGTCGACTTCCAATACTAATGGCTTACGAAAGTCTACTTCTAGTGGTGTCATTTTCATGTTGTTCATAGTGGTCTACAGAAGTCCACTTCCAAAATTTATCTTGGACTACGGAAGTCCTCTTCCGTCATCTTGTGGCTTACGAAAGTCGACTTCCGAAATTAAATCACTTGCAAATGTCGACTTCCGGTTTGTGGTTTTCGTTTCAGACATGGATACCCACATATATATACTCTAATAAACTAAATGATGTTTATACCTATAAATGCATGACAAATATGGCAGCAACAACACAAAAAAATTAAAAAATTACATTACTTGTGTTAATGTAGAGGAATGGCAGAGGAGAAGAGAAGAGACCAGCAGTGGCGGATCTTGACTAAAATATTTGGGGAAGCCAAAATAATATACTTAAAATTTACATATTTAATAGTACTGTTGTCACTCATTCAATGAAAGTAAATAATATTCTAGTATAGCTATAACTATAAAACAAATTACATTATCCAATGGATTGTCTATTGTTTTTTCATATTCTTAAACTTATCAAATAATTTAATCATAACTAAATTTTTCAGCTCTTTTTTTTTTCAATATAAATAATCATATTATTTGCAAAATATTTATTTCTCATTTTCCTAATGTGCACATATCGATTCAAAAGTCGCATTTCATTTTATTGTTATGCGATTAACAACCGTATTGTCATGTTTTGATCTTCACTCTTCTTTTATCAATTCTAAAAAATGAATTTATCCTTATGTTTTTTATCAATATACCTATTTAAAAAACAAGTTTAAGACTAAAAAGTAATTTATCATAATATAATTAATAATTGAGAGACATAATTACTAACAAAAATTATGATAATTAATTCACTACCAAGTGAAACAGGAGAAATTTTTTTTTTCTTGTGTGGTAACGTAACAAAAAGATATCAGGTAAGGGTAAGAGATAAATACAACATGTGAAAAAACTAAAAAGAAAATAAAAATTATCTTAATAATTTGTTTTCTTTATTATATTTGATTTAATATTTTATTATTTATTAACATTAAATGTTATATCTTATAAAAAAATGAAAAATACATAATTTTATTTTCATTAATTTTTTAATATATTATTATCTAATTTAAAAATATACATATAATTTAAAAAATTTAAAAACATAAATAATTTAACAAATTATAAATATATATAATTAAAAATAAAAGAAAAAAGGTTAAAAAAATTTAAAATTTTGGAGGGGCCATGGCCTCCACCTGCTCCAACCAAGCTCCGCTGCTCGAAACCATAGAACAAAACCAATAAGGAGTGGTTTGAGAGGCGAGCTTAGAGAGTGAAAAGAGTGAGAAAGAAAATATGAGAGTAAAGACGACTGCTAAATTAAAAGAAAATAAAAAGAATAATTTTTATTAAATAAAAGATTAATGATTGATTTAAAATTTCAAACTGATGAAAATGCAATTTTGGATTTTAAGAAAAACTTGAAAGTCAGAAGAAATTCAGGATACATGAAGCCCTTTATTAATCACAGACATTTTTGTTATTGGTACATCCTTTCTTTTGTTTTATTTTATTCTGTGGGCACATTTTTATTCGTCATTATATAAAACTTTAGTCAATAAAAAATAGTATTTTTCCGCTCCGCCACTTGTCCAACCAATTTCATTTATTGGGGAAAGCAATTTTGTAGTCTTTTTTTTTTTCTCATTAACATTAGACCATTAATAAGAATTTATAAAAAATAAAACAGAATCTAATATGCATGTCTTATTTTACAGTAAATTTATTAATCAAGTGTATAAATTTGTGACTTGTTTTCAAATTGTCACTTAATTACAATAACGAAGTATATAAAAAAGAGACAAATACCATTTTATTTTGGAGGACTAAACAATGCAATTTTTTTTTTCTGAAGGACTGAAAATAGTTGTAGTCTTTTGTTGCATGACTAAATATTTGCATATTCTTTTTAAGGACTGAAAAATAACTGTGTTAAATTGGGAGATTTAAACATTATTTATCTTGAGCTACTCAGTAACATTTTATAATTAATTTAATCTTATTATAAAGAATGGATAACCAATCAAGAATTTTAAAAAGAATCTAATATATCTAGAAGTTAGGAAAAACAAATTTTTTTCAAAAAGAAAAATAATTCATTATCTATTTTAAATTATATCTCTGTATGTAAATAATTTATATCTCTTAATCTAAATAAAGGAAATCTCTCTCTCTCTCTCTCTCTCTCTCTCTCTCTCTCTCTATATATATATATATATATATATATATATTACTTTTAAAAGAACTAATGATCAGCATTAAAATATCAAATACTATATTTATAGTTATACAAAATACTACTTAATGTAAAAAATATTACTTAATATGAAAGTTATGGAAAAGCTTACGTAGTTGTAAAAATATCATATAAAGAACATTAATTACAATTAATGGATCTTTTAATAATGCTATTCGGACAATTTAATTTAGTATAACTACTATTATAAAGTAGAATTTTAATCAAGTGTTTAGAAGACTTTCAAGTCTCATTTATCTTACCTTTTTAACTATTATTTTTATGATAATATTTTAAAATGTATAATTTAAAAAAAATAATAATTACATTTTCAATTTTTGATTAAATTTTAAAATTTTTAGTTGAATATCGATAATTTTTTGTGATCTATTAAAAAATAAAGACATCATCTTAACAGATGTGATAACAAAAACAAAATTATATGATAAGAAAATCCAATCATGACATCTTTTATTATTAAATTCAATTTTGTATTGTACATCAATCAATTATCTTTATCAATTTATTGTGTACCAAATCGTTAACTAAAGAGATTCAAATATAATGAAGACAGTTATATCTAAAAGTAATAAATCTTGGACTAAATATATTTATATCCTGTATACAATAAATTAATAATTATAATTACAACAAATAATTTATCATCTACGAATTATTAATAAAACTATAGATTGTTTTGTTAAACACAGTAATCTTAGACTAATATTGAAGATGTGAATAATAAGATATTTATACATTCTTTTTCTCTTTCTTTCCTTTTATAATTATTATTTCATAAAATATAATAAGTTATTAAACCTATTATAAAAGATCCACTTAAAATAATGTCTAAATATAGAATATTTTTTATTTTAAAAAAAATGTAACTATCTATTCAAAATGTCTAAATGTGAGAAAATAAGGTCAAATTATATTTGGAATTTGAAAGAAAATAAGCTAGGTAATAAAATTGAAAAATTATGATTCTAAAGCATACAAGATTATTTAAACTTACATGTGTTCATATTTTTGTTATATAATTAAAATAATAATAATAGTTAAAAGATAGAGAGATCCCAATTTTAAGTAGAAAAATCAAAATCACTACTATTCCCTTGATCCTCTGCTTCGTCGTCGTCTTTGATCTTCAATTCGTCTCTGCGTACTTCAGACCATGGCTACCGCTTCAGTGGCATTTAAATCTTATTTTTTATCCATAAATTCTTATTTTAAATCTCATTTTCTTTATATTTTTTGTATGTGTTTCATGATGATGATTTGTTGCTGAGATTTAGATTTATGTTTAATTGCATTAAATTCATGATAATAAGGAATTGAGATTGTTAGTTCCGTTTTTTATGTTTAAATGCTATAAAAGTTTATAATAGGATGGAAAATAATTCATATGAATTCATATTTGTAGTGAATTATGGTATATTTAACTGTTATGTGTTTGGCTTTTACATTTTTTTATTCATTATATTCGTTTTTAATTTTTTTATTTTTTAGCTCTATTTTTCAAAATTTTCCTGTTCCGATTACGTAAATAAGATTGGTTATTAAGATAAAATGTGATCTAGATTTTTATTTTATATAATCGAGAAGAATTCAGTAATTTGTTGTGTAATTTTGCAATATCCTTATTGATTTTTAATGTTTTTTTTAATTTTTTTTGTAGCGATGTTAGATAATTGTAAAAATAATTTAATATCCTTTTTATTTCAATAATATTTCTAATTTAAGATAAACTTAATATTGGAAAATGAATTTTAGACTTATATTATTATTCTTACTTTTGATTTTATTTTATGGCAATTGTTGTCTCGTCTAATATAGAAAAAAGATGTTAAAATGTTTTCCATAAATATTTGAAAAAGAAAAGTTTTATACTTTCTTTTATTTTAAATTAATTATAGTAAAGTGGTTTGAATGGTAAAGCTAGACTAATTGCCACTTTTGCCTTCTTTAAACATGGGAGATAAAAAGCGGAGAAGTAAAAAAAAAAATTATAGAAGTATAATAACTACAACAAAAAAGGAAATGGGAGAATACAAATAACTTTATTTTATTTTCTATCAAACTCGAAAGGCTCGAATAAACAAACTATAAATCGTGTTCAAATATAAATGTTCTACGTATAAAAATAATTTAGTGAAGAATTAGACTAATTCATGAACAACAAAATTTTTGAAATGAAATAAAAACATGGTCAAATTTAAACAGATAAAAACATAAGTCTAAAACAATAATTTTTACACTTTACACTAAAATTAAAAAATTATACATTATTTTTCATCTTTAATTAGTTGTATCCATTAATGTAAATCATTTATAAATCAATATTTACGAACCTAGTAAATATGATAAATCATTTCTATATAATGTATTCTTGGTATTCAAGAGAAGCATGACGAAAAAAAGTTTAAAGACATTAATTTTCTCATTAAAAAACATAAATACTATTCAAATAAGATTTTCATTAATAGTGTTGCACCGATCTTCAATAACACAAATTAAAAATAGCACGAACAAAAATTTTAAATTTAGAATATTTTTTATTTACTTATTGTAATATATGACATTGTTTAATACAATGATCTCTTTAGCAAACAAATCCAATACAAAATGTATCATTTACAATATATTTTTCCAATTATATCTAAACATAGATGACTTTCAAAAATATAGGGAGGGTCTTCAAAAAGTTTAACACCTTCCTTAGATACAAGGATAATGCATGTTTGACAAGATCATCCGCAGCTGAGTTCACTTTTCTGAACACATGATTCAATAAATCTTATTAACACTCTTACTAATCTGAATAATTGAAGAGATGACATCATCATAATCCATTTTTCAGCTAGAGTGATGAAAATGATCTCGATAGCAATTTTAAAATCACTCTCAATAATTAAGTACGTGTTTGGTTATGTGTCAAATTGATGTAAAATTAATTTTCTAATGCAGAATTAATACGTGTTTAGTTTCCAAAATTAATCAAAGAGTAAAAGATTCATGTTAAACGAGAAGAAACTAATTCTTGTTTATGCATTGGAGAATTGAAATTCTCTAACACTCAACGATACACCAAACACGTCCTAAGTATTTATACTCCTTTAACATGATTACTCCAATTACAAAAATCCTTGAAGATATCTATTGCATCCTTCATTTAGCTAAGAGACAGAACTTGATATTATTTTATTTCCGCCCAATATGAATCATTCTTCAGAACCTTTACCTTTGACATTATAAATAATCACTCCTAAGTAATACCTTCTTTGTTATAAGAAAAATATATGCTTTTTGTCATTTCTCACTTAATACTTGCAAACGAACACACACATGTACAACATATATGAAATGACACATTTCATGTATTGAATAACAAAAACTGTCAACTTAAGAAATGTGATAACAAAAATAAAATTATATGATAAAAATAATCCAATTAAATTCAATTTTGTATTATTGTACATCAATCATTATCTTTATCAATTTATTGTGTATCAAATCTTTAACTAAAAAAATTCAAATATAATGAGAACGGTTATGTTTAAAAGTAAAGTAGTAAATCTTGGACTAAATATAGTTATATCTAGTATATTAATTAATAATTATAATTACAACAAATAATTTATTATCAACAAATTATTAATAAAAGTAAAGATTGTTTTGCTAAATGTAGTAATCTTCAATTAATTTTGAAGATGTGAATAATAGGATATTTATACATTATAGAGTACTTTTTATTTTAAAAAAATGTAATTATTAGTTCAAATGATTATATAAAATTAAATCAACTTTACTCATTCAGGTAGATGTGGGTAAAATTTGAAATTCACATCAAAAAATAAGGCTAAATTATATTTGGAATCTATAAGAAATTATGGTTCTAAAGTTACAAGATTATTTAAACTTACCTGTGTTCATATTTTTGTTATATAATTATAATAATTAATATATAAAAATAATTACTCAAAATTATAAAAAAAAATTTATCACAGTAATATATATATATATATATATATATATATATATAAGAATTTTATATTTTTATAATTTTATTAGTTTAATTTAAAATTGTATAATTATAAAATTATGATTTTATTATTTGAATAAAAATTGAAAATATATCATAATTTTATATTTCAAAAAATCATAATAATTTTATTTTTGAGAAATTCTTATTTTTCTATGTATAAGTAATTTAAAGGAAGAATGCGTACAAAAACGTGTACAAATACGCACAAGAAGTGTTTGGTAAAAACAACTCAAAGAGAGATTGTTTGCTGATATATATCATAGTTTAATATTTCAAAAAATTATAACAATTTTATATTTGAGAAATTCTTATTGTTACTATGTATTAGACATGAAAAGGAAGAATGCGTACAAAAACATGTATAAATACTCACAAAATGTGTTTGGTGAAAACAATTCAGAGAGAGTTTACTTGCTGATTTATTAGAACCTTATTCAAAATATAGAGTACAATGTCTCATCATATAAAAAAAAAAGTAAAACCTAATAAAACAGAATATTTGATAATAATATAAGAGAATCATATATATGATATATTTATCAATATCTTTATCACCTCCTCTCAAGGTGGGCATGAAGATTGTAAAGTCTCAGTTTGGAAGTAGCAATCCGGAAAAACAGAAAAGTAGAAGATGTAATGACTTAGTAAACATATCAGCAAGTTGACTAGTATAAGGAACATAGAGAAGGTGGATAAGGTCATCAACAAACTTTTTGTCGAATAATTGACAATCAAGTTTTATATGTTTGGTTCTTTCATGAAAAGTGGGATTTTTGGCAATGTGAATAATGGAATTGTTGTCACAAAAGGCAGTGTAGGAAGTGGGAACAGAAGAATGCAAATGCAAATCCTGTAGAAGGTATTAAATCCATTGTAGTTCACATGTCAGAGATGCCAAGGGGCGATACTCAGCCTCAGAAGAAGACCGTGAAACAATGGTTTGTTTCTTAGATTTCCAAGCAATCAAAGAGGTGTCTAAGAAAACACAATATCGACCTAAACCAATATAACAGTAATAACATAGGCAGATCTCTTCACAAAGAGATAGTGGTCAGCAGAGCTAAGGAGAAATAACTCTGAAGTTAATTTTTTATTCCAATTATGACTGGCTTGATTTAAACCATATATAGACCTGTTAAGCTTACAAACAAGATTTGGATGGGGAAAAGAAAGACCAAGTGGAGGCTTCGTATAGATCTCTTCATGTAGGTCTCCATAGAGGAAAGCATTGTCAACATCCAACTGATGAATAAATCAATCACTAGTGGTGGCTAAGGCTAAAATGATGTGTACAATAGTAAGTTTGACAACAAGGGAGAAGGTTTCAAAATAATCAAACCCCCTGGTTTGAGTAAAATCCTTAGCCACCAATCGTGCTTTAAACCTATCAAATGTGTCATCTGGTTTATATTTAAGTTTGTAAACCCAGAGGTAACCAATTGGCTTAATGTCAGGAGGAGGAGGAACTAAAGTCCAAGTCTAGTTTTTGTCAAGAGCATGTAACTCAACATCCATAGCTTGTTTTCAGCAGTCATGTTGAGCAACTTCTTTGAAGAAGAAAGGTTGAGCTTGGACAGAAATATTATGACAAAAGACAATATGGTCAAGAGAACAATTATCATAAAAAAACAAATAAATGCATTGAATAAGGTGTGTAAAAAGTAGAGAATGAAGTCGAAGCAACACCACAACAATATTGATCTCAAAGTATCAAGGCCTTTTTACACTCTATGAGAAGTTATAAAAACAAGATCAATAACTTCAGCATTATCAGCCATTATCAGAAACAAGACTAGCAACAGGGTCCATAGTAAGGTCAGTGGCATGTGAAACAGGTAAAGCTGAAAAATCATACATGCTAATATCACAGGAATGAGAATCATCAAATGAAGGAATAGAGTTATCAGATGGCAACGAGAATTAGTAAGGAAAAATATTTTCATGAAAGATAACATTCATAGTCACAAAAATATCCTTGGAATGAAGATCATACAAAACATATCCTTTTTTTTTTCAAATTTATAACTAAGGAAAACACATTTTAAGCTTCGAGAATTCAATTTAGTTCTTCCAGTAGTGGCAGAACTGGCATAAGCCAAACAACAACAAAAATTTAGATTAGAAAAATTGGGTTTAGTAGAATAGACTAATTCATAAGGATATTGATACTGAGAAGAGGAGTGGGTAACCTATTACTAAGATGAACAATCAGTTTAAGTGAATAGGACCAGAAAATGTTTGGTATTTTTGCTTGAAAAAGAAGAGCATGACACACATTGAGAAGATGTTAATGCTTCCTCTCAATAATCTTGTTTTGTTGAGGAGTTGCAACATAAGAAGTTTCATGAAAAATACTCTTACTATTATAGAAATCATTAAGAAAAAATTATTTGCCATTATCGGAACGTATCTTCTTAGGCTTGCAAAAAAAAATTGATTTTCTGTCAAAGTAACAAAATCTTGAAGAAAATGCCTGACTTTAGTTTTATTTGTAAGAAAAAAAATCCAAGTAAATCTGCTATAGTTATGAACTATAGTTAAAAAAATACTTGTATCCATCAATGGAAGAGACTAAAATCGGACCCCAAATATCAACATGGATAAGTTCAAACATTGAAGAGATTTATTAGTGTTTGAAGAATATTTCAGACATTTATGTTTGACAAGAGCACAAGCATCATAAGCAATAATAGAAGGAGAAAAGATATTTGAATGATCATAAACAAGAAGCTTTAAAATGTTATTAGATGGATGACCAAGTTTCATATGCCACAAGTTAAAAGGACTAGCATTATTTATGATAGCAGAATGTGGTAAGAAAATATTTGTGTCAGATATACTCAATTTACGTCTGTCTTAAAAACTATCTACGAGATAAAACAAGTTTTGATGTTTCCTAGTTGCTCTAATCGTCTTGAAGGTATTGGGCTACATAATAAGACAAGTATTTTGGGAGAAAAACATAAAACAATCAGTATAATTAAGAAATTTAGGAATAGAAATGAGTTTAAACAAAAAATTCAGAAATAAAAAGGATGTTATGAAGTATAAGATTGCCCAAGACAATGGTACCCGAGAATTTAGCAATGATAGAGTTTTGGTTGGGTAATTGTATAGAAATAGGAGAAATATGTTTAAGACTTTGAAATATAGATTTAACATTCAGTACCATTCGAACCATTTGATTTAACATCATCCACCAGTTGTTAAATTTTAATCTAGAAGACGTTTATGTATATTCAATTGTTTTTAAATTGTGATGGGAGTGATTTTAGTTTGGATATTACGAATTCAAGCATGTTCCTTTGTCAATGACTTTAGTTGAATGCCATTTCTAAATGAGGGATTATTTTTAGTTATGTCAAAATAATATCTTATATCATCAATAGATCTTTCGCTACCACCAAACCCAGGTCAACAAATCCATTCTCAACACTAATCCCTTTCTCCTCGAAGCTTCTGCACATGAATAAAAAACAAAGAATTTGAAGCGTAAGCACAACCGTGGTGGATGGATTGATCCAAAACATCCAAGAATTTTTTTTATTAAACTAGTCAAATAAACTTCTCAAAGAGAAGGTTCAATGCAGACGTCAATGTTGAACACGACCGCTTCAAATCCCTCTATTATACTTCTGATGAATCATGAACAAATAGCTTCTGAATAACAAAGTAATTAATGCAATCATCAAAGGCGGTTACACGTGACAAAACACAATCAAATTTCTAACCTTTGACCTTAAGGTAGTTGATTTCTGATAAACCACCTGCAAAAAAAAGCTTCTATCAGTATAAAAACCCTTGAATTGGCCCCTTTGGAAACACTTGTAGATCTTATCTTTTCCTTTACCCCAAACAGTTGAACCATTGTGAAGCGATTCGTAAAAGTCGAGAAATGGATGGGAACAACTACAATTCCTGGGCTGATCAATGGGACGATGGTCCTGATCCTGTGACGGTTGGTTCCGGCAATAAAAACAGCAGCAACAACACCACCAAATACAAGCAAAAGCTCGGAGAGGGTTTTGGCAAGACCAAAGCAGTGGCCTCCACCGGTGTGAAGAAGTTGAAGGATGGTACTTCCGTTGGCCTTCAATGGATCAAGACCAAGTATTCCAAAGCCACGCACAAACATTAATTTCAATACTCTCTCTTCTTCTGCATTTCTAGATTCATTTTTTCTTTCTCTTTAATGCTTTCTGTGTCTTCAATTTCATCCTTCGTGTATTCGTTTATTCTTCGTAGTTTGTAGTTAGGTATGATCCATGTACATATGTTTCTGTATCAGTTTCCATGCTTGTTAATTATGCTAATGATATGTGTTAGTCTATCTGTACTTTATACCTGGCAGTTTATAGGAAAGAATAGTTTATTTATTATATTTTTTTTTATGTTATTAAGAAAAAAAAGTCGTTAGAAAATTATGTGAGTTATATAAAAGATTTAATTTTTTATTCATTAATATTTGTGTATGAGCTAAAAAAATGAAAACTGATCGAAAATCATCAATAAAATTAGTTTTGGTTAATTTTATGTATTTTAAAATTTTATATATTTTATTTATTTATTATTATAAAAAATAGATTTTACTAAATTAATAAATTATAAATGCAGGTTTTAAATTTCCACATAATAATAGTTACGAGGTTAAAACTCTTTACTCAAAAACTTCCTCGATATAACTCGAATATTAGGAATTGAAAAAGAATTTTGCAAATAGGTTGTGGCATATCTAATGGTGGAGGTTTAAGAGATCTTTGTAAATTAAAATAAGGTTAAAATACTCCTTTGGTTTATATTTTTGTTGAAAAATCTTAAATATGTTTTTGTTGAAAAATCTCAAATAGATCTTAAGATTTTTTTTTAGTCTCAATTAGGTCCATATTCTTGAAAATGTGTAACAATTAGGCCCATTCCGTTAGTATAGAGTTGACGGTGTTAAAGATGTGCCACAGCTCCACATTTTTTTGAATTTTTTTAAAATTTTTTTGAATTTTTAATTTTTTTTTAAATTTTTTTTTGAATTTTTTGAATTTTTTGAATTTTTTTTTTTGAAAATTATTCATGCCACGTGTCACGTCAGTATTGTGCCACGT
>Ga0214545_1011259_pt1 | contig 12442 bp, 12 predicted proteins | sample CNSS4metaG_FD_160064 | JGI IMG/M metagenome (GOLD analysis project Ga0214545, IMG submission 160064) | Root nodule microbial communities from cowpea collected in UCLA plant growth center, Los Angeles, California, USA - CNSS4 | ecosystem: Host-associated > Plants > Roots > Nodule | place: USA... | reverse complement strand
AAATTAAATCTTGAAAAACAAACCAGACAATTGAGAGAGTAAACAAAGTGTATAACAAAAAACAAAGAGAATGAGAAATATGTTATATATATATATATATATTATATTATATTATATTATATTATATATTATATTACTATGTATATATATATATTATATGTGTGGATATCTTATATTTATATATATATATATAATTATTTATATATATTATATTATATTATATTATATATTATATTATTATTAGAATAACCTTTTCCTGAGGAGGAAGAGAGGCCAAGAATGTGATGAGAGGCTTATGATATTCTGAAACTGAATCAACTTCTTCAATCTTCTCTGTATTCACACCACATGCAGCCATGTCTAGAGTTGTCACATTGTGACCCTCTGATTTGAGTTGATGAGCCACCTTATACCAACACCATGCACCATGAAAAGCTCCATGCACCAGCACAAAGTGCTTACCATCAACACAAACACAGAAAAAAGGAAGAATGATGACAAACATCACCAAAAGGTACTTCTCCCTTTTCAACATCTTCAAAACCTGTTTTTCCTTTGTTTCCTTTGTTTCTTAGTTTTTGCTGTAGAAACTGAGTCTTATGATCTTTTCATCTATTTTATGTATCTATAGGTCCATCTGTTCTTGTTTTTTCCAAGAATTGTTATTTCTTTGGTAACATTTTTCTCAGTTTCATTAAAGTTTCATAAAGACTTAAACATATTTTTCTCATACTAAAGTTAGACTTTTCTTTTGAATAGTACTAAAGTTTTTTATTGACTTTTTAAAACAAAAAAAAAAAAATATTATAGTTAATCTCATATTCTATGTTTACTTACTGGTACGTCACATTTGAGAAAGATGTGGTGAAATTGTAGTTTTCGTAATGTTTCTAATTTTTGTTTTGTAATTTTTAGTCTTCTTTATTTTGAAAATCTCTGATTATGATTTGATCTTCAATTTTTCTGATAATGTTCTTTTCTTTTCGCATTTTAAGCACTTAAAATTATTCTTTTTGTATATTAAATCTAGGATTCAATCCCAATAAACGAAATACTTTATAAAAAAAATTAAAAAATAAACTAAAATTTCAGTTTTCTAAAATATTGGGATTAAAATTGCAGAAAAAAAAACCAAAATCATAGGTAAAATTTGAAACGGAGCCAAAGTTTGAGTTCAGATTTTTTAATGAATTTTTTGATATTATTCTCTGTTGGATATTAAAAATACACTGTAGTAGTATTTTAAAACGATAAAATTTGTAATAATCAATGTATTATGAAAGTATAATAAAGAAATAACACAAAAAAAAAATCAGTAAAAATTATAAATTCGTCAAAATTTACACTATAACAAAAGAATTTTTGTGAAAAAAAAAGTGAAAAATGTCTCAGAAAACATTTAATAGATGCAAAAGATTTTCAAAAACGAAACATAGAATGATTTTTTCTTTGGAAGGATAAATAAAATTTGAATCAAAAGAAAATTCAAACATATTTTAAAAGTAGAAAATGTATTTTAAGTCTTTCAGTATCACTACTTCATTATGAAAGGGATATTGTCAATAAGAAAATAGTGCATATTGTCTAGGGGTGGCAATTAGGGCCTGGCCCGCGGGCCCGCAGAAAAAACGCAGGGCGGGCCAGGATAGTGAGCCTGCAGGCTTGTGCGGGCTCGGCCCGCATAGGCCCGCGATTCACGCAGGCCGGCCCGCAAGCCCGCATAAAATTAAAAAAAAAATCTTGCACTTGTGTATATTAATTACTTCTTTTATGGACTCTTGCATTAACATTTCAAATTCTTGTATAACTGGAAAAGACAAATATTATGTAATTTTTAATGTGCTAAAATTTAAAGAATACATTGTGTATGTCATAGTATAAATTTGATGAAAATGTTGAATTATCAATTTATCATCTAATTCCCCAAAGTCTTTACTTAATTTTGTGAACTTCTTAAAGTTTCCCAATTTTTAAACATTAAAAGTTTTATCATAAAAAATAAAATAAAATAAAAAAAGCGGGCCGACCTGCGGGCCTGCGGGCCTGCGGGCCAACGTATATGCGGGGCGGGTCAGAGTATGCTGCCCGCATAAAATGTGCGAGGCGGGACGAGCCGACCCACGGTGTGCGGGCCTTATGCGGGGCGGGCCTAAATGGGGCGGGCCGGCCCGCATTGCCACCCCTAATATTGTCCTTTATATGAATCAATTTTGTACTATTGATTTTTTTTTTCGTGTAATAATTTAATACGTTTATTTTATATTCATATAACTAATTTATTTTCAGAAGGTGATAATGCAAACAACCATTTGAATGAGGTAATGTGATAAATAATTTTATTTATTGGTTGCTGCTAAAGTGTTTACATCCTTCAAGTCAACACTAATATTTGTGTCTATTTGTTTATGCGAAAATTATTCATGACTTTAATTAACACGTAAACCTCTTTTTTATACTAAAATGTTACAAAATGTTTATATTTTACATATTTAAATATAAATATTCTAATTAATTTAATCCAATTTAGGATTATTGTAGTTATAACGATCGCCGATTCCTGAACATTCTGTCAATAGGTATTTGTATTCTAGGTTAATCCAAACAAGATGATGTAGACGTTCAAGTTAATTAAATGTATTTATAAACAATAAATACTATTGAATGTGATATTGTACTTTATTTAGAAAAATTTAAAAAAAATATATATATATATATATATATATATATATATATATATATATATATATATATATATATATATATTATAAAGGGATTAAATATGATTTTAGTTACTATGCAAAATTTGAATTCATTTTTTTGTCAAAAATTTGATACATTTTTGTTTTCAAATTTTTAAAATGAATAAATATAGCCTTTTTAACTCAATTATGTTAAATGTTTTTGAGGTGTTAAACATGTTTCATATTAACATTTGAATTATTTATGTCGTTTAACGCGTTTCTATTTCAATGTTTGCTGGAAATTTGAGTTGTTTTCACCTATTAACACCTTCTCGATTCAATGTGTGATGGAAAACGTATTTCACATGTGAAAAAAAAATTTTAGCACCTAATTGAGTAAAAAAAAATATTATATTCATGCATTTTGAAAGTTTGAGAACCAAAATGTATTAAAGTTTGAGACAGAGATAAATTTTAATTTTACATCAAAATTCAGAGACTAAAACATACTTAACTCTATTATAAAATATATTATACACCGTAGTTTAATTCAACATCATATCAGATGGTACTAATGCGCTAATTTAATGCACCATACTCAACTTAATAGATTTTATCTCATTCCGTTTCAATAAGACCAAACAATTAATTAGGTTCAATTACCCACCTTTTAACACACTCTCTTCGTCATCATAACCAAAATAGAACATAGCAATTCACTCATACTAACATAGATAAGCAAAGAACAACATCCAAAACAGAAATCAAACAATTCAATTAGTCTCTACAAAACTAAATTGTTTCACAACAACATTCAATACCACAAACTCTTATCATAATCATTTCAATGTAATTATAATTTTAAAACAATAGTACTTAAATTTTTTTACTAGCTTTGCCTTAGAAATAGCTCGTATGAAGTTAAAACTCTATTGGGCAATAGATTAAGTCACTTTAAAGACGTATTACAAAATATTCAAACAAGACAAAAACTTAGTATAAAATAAATCGAGTTGAAAGAATTACTATTCTTAAGTGTCCCTACTAAGATTAATGACTAAAATACTATGAAAATCAAATAAAAATGATTTAATAAAATAAATGGAAAAAGTCCAATCGGTTCAAAATACTCTTCACCACTTTTACTAAATGGTGTGGATGATTTTTTTTTAAATGGATGAAGATTGAAAGTGTATTTGGGTGAAAATGGAAGAAGAAAATATGAACATGTATTGAGGGCGAATGATAGAAAAGATAAGTTTGAGGTGCAAAGTTCTTTCCCTTTCTGTTTTTACTATTACTCCCTTTCATTAACTTTTACCACTATATTATTATTTTAATCTACTTCACAATCTTTACCTTAAAAGGAATGAAAAATTAAATATGGAGTATATACTAATACAAATTATGTAGGATCTACCTCAAAAAATTGCATCTTCTTGGTTGAAAATTTGATTACTTAAAAAAGCAGAAAATAAATATTGTTGTAAGATCTAATGACTGAGTTCCAAGTTATGACACGAGTTGTGTGAATTGTTATGGTAAAAATTAATTTCAATGATCTTAAAATAAAACGTGAAGAGTTTATGACTCTATTATGACAAAAGGAGTGTTGAGTTAAGAAAAAGAATATTTTGTTAAATTAAAAAAAAAAAAATTTTCATCACAAGTATAATAAATATTATAAGATACTAGAAATATTTTTTCTGCAGATAAATTTCTTCCCCTATGAATAATAATATATTGTTTCAAATTATTGAATTTTAATAAGATCTGTTCTCTCATATTTGGATTTTACTTCAAAATTAAGTAAAACAGATTTTTAATCCTTACAAACATTACTTTGGTCTTAAAAAACATATGGTTTAGCAAAATTAAATCAAATCCATATGTCAATAAATATAAATTACTAATAAACTGTTTCTGTATCCTTCATTAATTTTTTAATTGCTCATATGATTCTGTATCAAAGGTAACGAGTAGTAGAACTCTCCTAAATTAGTTATCCTAACATTAGAATTGTGCAGTTTTTTTTATTATAGATATCACATAGACTAGATATAAAATGATTTTATAACATATAAGTAGATGCAAATCTCATCTTACAAGTCAGTTTTATGAGGTTGAATTAGACTTAAAATTCACCATTTAACTCGCGGTATCAGAGTCACACTTTAAAGTCTATCATAATAATATTTGTTATTTGTTAGACCTATCATGTCACCTGTTATCAGATTATAATATACAAGTAGGTGCAAACTTTACTTATATGTTTATGATAATGGTCCAATAAACATGTCTTTGTTTACATTTCTTTATTTTATGATGCACACTACATTACCATATTGAACTTAAAATTTGTAAGCAATCTTTAACACTTCCAAAGCAAGCTCTTTTGGTTTTGAAAACATGACCATATGGTCTGAATTCTTTATCTTTTTGACATCAGCATATGGACCAGTGTTCTGAATTATCCACCTTTGAAAGTTTTCTGGTATCAAATTATCTTTTTCAGAAATGATGAAGACTTTAGAAACCCTTCCATTCCTCTTCTTGCTTACTGCACTTTGTTTTGCCAATAATTTTACATCACTCAGAAAGGGTGGTAAAGGCCTCACCACAGATATAGCAAGTGTTAGATCCTGCATAATATGTAAACAAACCTGGTTCAATCTATGTTCAGAGAAGAATTCACTATAAAAGAGATTACAACTCAAAGGTTCCTCTCTGAGCAAACTCTTACCCAAGATAACTCAATCATTACAACTCAACATTAACCCAAATACAAAGGCTACGAGGTCTTGTATATATTAGAATATAAGCTAAGTGTAACGTTTTGTTGTTGCCATATGTTATAACACCCACACCCGTCATAACCGCTTTTTACTTTTCTGTTTTAAGCTCTATTGCTTTTTGTATATAATACAGTTTTTGTATAACGTTTCAAATAATGAGAATACATTAAATTCTCTCTCTCTGTACCACTCAACTTCTTTCTCCTAAAATTCTATATGGTATCTAGAGCTACCTACGATTGTTAAAAGGGGGCACATGGGTTTATTGATCAAGAAGTAGCGTTAGCGGAGTTCAGCAATAGGCGCGTGCAGTCTCTGTTCTTGTTAGTATAAACAAGAAATTGAGGAACTTCAAGAACTCGATCAAGAAACTGCCATGGCTGGAGTAGGAGGAATGATGCAGGGAGCGTTGCCAGTGTTTGACGGAAAGTCGTTCGATGACTGGTGCATCAAGATGCAAGCCATCTTTGGCTTCCAAGATGTTGCAGATGTTGTGCTTGATGGATTGCTTGAATTGGGAGCAAAGGCAACAAAAACTTGACAGTAAGGCTCGTTATCTTCTTTACCAATGCGTGGGTCCGAAGGTGTTTCATAGGATTTCAGAGGCTGAAACAGCCAGAGAAATATGGGAGATCTTAGTCAAGACCTATGGTGATGGTGATCGGAGTAAGAAGATGAAAATGCAAATTCTACGAAGGCAATTTGAGTGCTTGGCCATGGAGGATAATGATATTATGGCAGACTACTTTGATAGAGTGCAAGAGCATGTGAATGCTATGCGTGCGTGTCGGGACACAATCACTGATCAATATGTTGCTGATAAGATTCTAAGGTCACTCCCACCGAGATACGATCACATAATGGTGGCTATTGAAGAAACACGAGATATGGAAACCATGGGGTTGGAAGAGTTGCAACATACGTTGGAGTCACATGAACACAGGCTAAATAAGCGCAGACAGTTTCAAGATCAAGTTCTGCAGGCTCGATCTCAGTATCGTGGAAAAGGAAAAGGGTCCAAGAAGTACAACAAGAAGAATGATAAGCGTAAAGAAACTCAAGAACATCACAAGAAAGACTCGAGTGATCAAGAGAGACGTAAAGATCACAAGACAGATCAAGGTTCTAATGGAGAACATAATTGGAAGTTCGACAAACAGAAGGTGAGATGTTTCAATTGTCAAAAGTTGGGTCATTTTGCTAAGGAGTGTTGGAAGGGAGATGGAGCTAAGAACAAACCGAAAAACCAAGCACAACTGGCGCAAGATGAAACGTCAGATTCTGAACCAGTCATGTTAATGGCTAAGACTGATGAAGATGAGGCAGAGTGCAGTTCCTAGTATTTGGATTCGAGGTGTTCAACCCACATGACTGGCCAAAAGGAGTGGTTCATGAAGATGAAGGAAGTTGCTAATGGAAAGATCAAGTTTGCAGATAATAGAAGCTTGACTGCAAAGGGTTCTGGAAGGGTTGTTTTGTGGGATAATAGTGGAAAGGAAGTGGTGATTGAAGATGTATTATATGTCCCTGGGTTAAAAACGAATTTGCTAAGCCTGGGACAACTTTTACAAAAAGGTTTCACGATGCAGATGGAGGACAATTACCTTAGTGTGTTTGATCAGAATGGAAGGTTAACCATTAAAGCAAAACTTTCCTAAAATAGGGCTTTTCGTGTTATAATGAGTGTTGTCAATCATCAATGCTTTGCCCTTTCAGAAAAGGATGCAGAATGGTTATGGCACATGCGTTTTGGTCACTTGAATTTCAAGGACCTATCTCGTTTGAGTAAAGACTCAATGGTCATAGGGCTTCCGCTGGTTAAAGTGCCTGAAAATGTGTGTAGAGAGTGTGTTCAATGTAAACAAACAAGGGAAAGTTTTCGAAATATCTGCCACAAAAGGCAACAAGCAAACTTAAAGTAGTGCACTCGGATGTGTGTGGTCCCATGCAAACAGAAACTTCTAGAGGCAGCAGGTACTTTGTGTTTTTCGTTGATGATTTAACAAGGAAGGCTTGGACATATCTTGTTAAATAGAAGAGTGAAGTACTCGAGGAGTTTAAATGTTTCAAGGCCTTAGTTGAAAGACAAAGTGGTGAGAAAATCAAATGTCTTAGATCAGATGGGGTGGAAAGTACACATCTACTAATTTTAAGAAGCTTTGTGAGAATGAGGGTATTGTTCATGAGGTCACACCTCCTTACACTCCTGAACACAATGGAACTGCAGAGAGAAAGAACATGACACTACTGAATATGGTACGTTGCATGCTCAAGAGCAAAAATCTTCCAAAGTTTCTATGGGGAGAAGCAGTTATTACAACAACATATATTCTTAATCGATCTCCCACAAAAATGTTGAAGAATATAACAGCAGAGGAAGCATGGACTGGTGTTAAACCAAGTGTGGAACATTTGAGAGTGTTTGGCTCTATTTGCTACAAACATGTGCCATATCAACTAAGGAGAAAGTTAGATGATAAAAGTGTATCGTTGCTGCTGATTGGTTTCTACTCCACTGGTGGATACAAATTGTTTGATCCCAACACAGGGAAAGTAATAGTGAGTAGAGATGTTGTAGTAGATGAAGTTGCTGAATGGGATGAGAAGGTAGTCAGCAAGCACAATCGACTATTGTGATAAATGAAGATGGTGCAGATAAAAACTCTGGTTCTGAGAATGATGATGTGAATGTTAGAAAATCATCCAGAACCACTCAAGTACCATCCCATCTAAGGGATTATGATTTGTCTTATTAAGCAACTGTGACCTCAGATGGAGATTTTGTGCACTATGCTCTCATAGCTGAGTCTAAGCCATTGAGTTATGAGGAGGCTGTGTCTGATGAGAGGTGGTGGAAGGCCATGAAAGAGGAGATTGAAGCAATTGAAAAGAACCACACATGGAAGTTAACTAAGCTTCCATCTGGGAAGAGGCCAATAGCTTTGAAGTGGGTCTACAAGTCAAAGGTAAACTCGCAGGAGTCGTTACAAGGCACAAGGCCAGGCTTGTGGCCAAAGGACTTTTACAGCAAGCTGGAGTTGATTATGGTGAAGTGTTTGCACCAATGGCTAGGATTGAGACTATCCGATTAGTAGTCTCTCTTGCTGTACATTTTCATTGGTCACTACATCAACTTGATGTAAAATCTGCCTTCTTGAATGGTAATCTTGAGGAAGAAGTCTATGTAGTACAACCACAAGGTTTTGAGGTTAAAGAGCATATAAACAAGGTGTATAGGTTGAGGAAATCTCTTTATGGATTCAAGCAGGCTCCAAGGGCCTGGAACCAGAGAATTGATAGCTTCATGAGTAGTATTGGATTGGAAAGTGTGCTTCTGAGCATGGTGTTTGTCAGGATTAGTCACAAGGATGGAAAAACTGATAAGTTGATAATCTACTTGTATGTTGATGATTTACTCATCACGGGCAGTAGTGAGGAGTTGATTTCAAAATTCAAAGGTGAAATGTTAAATGAATTTGAAATGAGTGACTTGGGTAGGCTGAATTACTTTTTGGGCATAGAATTTACAGAAACTCAGTCTGGTCTGGTCATGTATCAGTCAAGGTATGCAAGGGAGGTTTTGAGGAAGTTTGAAATGCATCAAAGCAATTCAGCCAACACACCAGCTGAGGTGGTTTTGCATCTTGAGAAAGAACCCGAGGAGATTAGTGTAAATCCTACTAAATATAGGAAGATAGTTAGGAGTTTGAGATACTTATGTAATACAAGGCTTGATCTATGTTTTAGTGCTGGACTGATCAGTAGGTACATGCAGAACCCGTGCCAATCATACTTAAATGCTGCAAAAAGAGTCTTGCGGTACTTGCAGGGCACTTTGTGATTTTGGAATTCTTTTCCCGAAAGTTGAGGCTGAACCTGGGTTGAGTTTAACTGCATATTCAGATGCAGACTGGTGTGGGGACAAATGGGATAGGAAAAGTACAACTGGGTACATCTTCTTCCTTGGAGACTCACCCATCTCATGAAGTTCAACTAAGGAATCAGTGGTGGCTTTATCATCTTGTGAGGCTGAGTATATTGCAGCTTGTGAAGCTAGTTGTCAAGCAGCATGGTTGAGTTCATTAATGGAGGGACTAAAGTTTGATTTAGGTGGAAGAGTAAGGCTACTTGTTGACAACAAGTCAGCCATTAATCTGGCAAATCATCCTGCTTCTCATGGGAGAAGCAAGCACATTGAAACAAAGTATTACTTTATACGTGAGCAAGTGAATAAAGGGAGGCTTGATCTTATACATTGCAGATCAGAGGTGCAATTAGCAGACATACTCACTAAAGCCTTGAAACGGGACAGATTCAAGGAGTTGAGGAATCTGATTGGTGTTATAAAGCTTGGGTGATGTTTTGGCTTAGGGAGGTGTATTAGAATATAAGCCAAGTGTAACGTTTTGTTGTTGCCATCTGTTATAACACTCACACCTGTCATAACCGCTTTTTACTTTTCTGTTTTCAGCTCTGTTGCTTTCTGTATATAATACAGTTTTTGTATAACGTTTCAAATAATGAGAATACATTGAATTCTCTCTCTCTGTACCACTCTACTTCTTTCTCCTAAAATCCTATACTATATACAACAATTTTGTTATAACTGACTCAGCCTGAAATACGTTTATACTTGTTGAGAATTCAAGTGAGTCTAAGTCTCACGTTGAGTAAAAATAAGAAAGTTGAACACCATATAAGGATGAAGATTCATAAACTCATTATCTTAAGTTTTTGGGTTAAGAGTGGTGTCAGTCTATACTTGTTGGAAATTCAAGTGAGTTTAAATCCCGTAAAAAAAAGAAAGTTGAGCACCATATAAGGATGAAGATCCATAAATTCATTGTCTTAAATTTTTCGATTAAGAGTGGTGTGGTGAGAACCAATATCTTACATGTATCTTCATTAACTTTTTTCAATTGCTTGAATGATTATGTGTCAAAGAAAGATGGAATTAAACATGTTTACCTCGGTTGTTGATAGTTGGTACAATCTAGATCTAAAAAATTCAACTCCAATTGACGAGAGGATTGGAGCTCTGTTTCCATCCAATATGAAGTATTGTTCCTCCAAATCATTGCCCAATCTTCTATTTGCCTACATCGGTGAAACTTAAATTCCTCAAAATTGTATTATTTCATAATAGTAATTTCTTTTATAAATACAAATGATATATATATATATATATATATATATATATATATATATATATATATATAAATAAATATATAATAATTTATACTTATGATGTATATATATAATAAGTGTATCGAATATGGTACATGATATATGCATATTGAAAAGTGTACAAAAATTTTAAAAACATGATGGCTACATGATTATTATTGTGTGAATTCAAATTAAAATCATATGTATTAAATGTTATCAAAATAAAAAAATTATAAACTATTGTCACAATAAAAGTGATACTATCTTATAAATTAAATATTTCATTCATAAATATTGGTAAAGTATACTAAAGTATATACACAAATATTTGTTCAACATATATGTAACTCAAATTGAAATATCATGCATCCTAGATTTATAAAGTAAAGGTTAAAATACCTTTTTGGTCTCAATTTTCGTCAACTTTTTTCAAATAGGTCCCAATTTTCGCGGGGTGCTCAAATAGGTCCTAATTTTAGTCAATTTGATTCAATTAGGTCCTAATTGGGTAACACCGTTTAAATTGATAATGTTTTACTGTACAGTTGGCTTTTCCTTGCTACGTGTCAAAATGCAAAAAATGAAAATTAAAAAATAAAGTATTAAGGTTTATAAAAAGTCGAAGAAGTCATCTCTTTGGAAGAAATTTCAGCACCCAGAAGACAAAAACAAAACCCCAGAAACTTACACCCCAAATATCTCAAAATAGTCTATGGAACCATCGACGGGTTGAATGCACCGACACGAGTCGTATATGAGGAAAGGTGCGGAGTGAGGTGGAGCATGGCAATTCCAGCACCCAGTTTGGATTTCCACAGCAGATTTAGAGCATAAGCTTTTCCAGGAAATCCCCGGAGAACAGTTGAAATCGAAGGTGAGAGCGCGAGGAGGAGGATGGTGAGGTGATGCATGGTGAAGAAGAGAGAGTTTAATGTGAGGAGAAAAATTGGAAGTGAAGTGCTGAGGAAACGAAGTTAAAGAGCACCGCAAAAGAAAAGAAACGGGCGTGAAGGTCCCAACTTTTTATAAACCCTAACACTTTATTTTTTAATTTTCATTTTTTGCATTTAATTAAAAACTTAATGTGTTTAACCCACTAATTAACCACCTCATTGTAAAGAAACACGGACACGTAGGATTAGTATTTCGACACGTAGCAAGGAAAAGCCAATTGTACAGTGAAACGTTATCAATTTAAACGGCGTTACCCAATTAGGACCTAATTGAATCAAATTGACCAAAATTAGGATCTATTTGAACACCCCACGAAAATTGAGACCTATTTGAAAAAAGTTAACGAAAATTAGGATTATAAAGGTATTTTAACCTAAAATAAATAACAAATGAACAAGTGTTTCAATGCATTTATATGAATATGTAAAAGGGTACAATAAATCTTAATTAGTTTTGCCTTTACTAATTCAAATACAAACTTACATGTTGATGAAGAAAAACACACATGCTTAAAGATTATGCAGCATGGATTTGGATATAAAGTTGAGATAATTGGTTGAAAATATGTAACCAGTGAGAGCAATACCTCTTGAAGAAAAGCAAGGAAGGTGAGGTTCTGAGTGACAACAGCTGCAGAGATGAAAACTGCAACAGAGATTTTTTTAGGGTATTTTTCCATGGCAATGGACACTGAAAGCCCTCCAAGACTGTGACCAACAAGAATAACCTTTTCCTGAGGAGGAAGAGAGGCCAAGAATGTGATGAGAGGCTTATGATATTCTGAAACTGAATCAACTTCTTCAATCTTCTCTGTATTCACACCACATGCAGCCATGTCTAGAG
>Ga0214545_1011257_pt1 | contig 12445 bp, 4 predicted proteins | sample CNSS4metaG_FD_160064 | JGI IMG/M metagenome (GOLD analysis project Ga0214545, IMG submission 160064) | Root nodule microbial communities from cowpea collected in UCLA plant growth center, Los Angeles, California, USA - CNSS4 | ecosystem: Host-associated > Plants > Roots > Nodule | place: USA... | reverse complement strand
CACATCTCCAATATATTTTCTATCTTATCATAACCTTTATGTAATTATGTTAAAATTATGTATGTCAATTAAAAAAAATATTTCTAACATTTTAATATTTCTATTATTTTTTAATATTTTTATTTATTGTATATTTTCCTTTAAGATGAGAATGTTTAATACTAACAATTTAAGTTTTTAATAGCATAAACCTTTCATTTACTAGGTAATATAAAAAAAATTACTTATTATTATTAATTTTTGTTTCATTTGAAGAACTATTTTATTTCGCTAAAATAATTTTTGTTATTTTCCAACCATTGAGTATATATGTTGATATTTGAAAAGTTTTTTTAGATCTCTAAGATATTTTTCATCTTATTATACCCTTAATTATACATTTGTTTTTCTTTGTGCGATTCTTTTCAATAGTCTCCAAATTGTTTATAAGACACACATTTATTAATTTTTTTATTTTTTTATTTTTTATTTATTTTAATCATGTAGAATATGATTTCGATATATTTTATCTAATTATTTTTTCTTTTCTAATTTATTACAATCATACTTTAATTTTTTCACTATAATTGTATAAATAATTTTTATTTACTACAATATAAAAATTTAATGTAATTGCTATGAATATTTTTTTATCACCATCAAACATATATTGGAGTTCAAAAGATATAAGATCTATGTTAAAATTTTATTATTATGTTTATTATTTGTTCTTTGCGTCATTTTCATCAAGTGATGTATTCTAACTTTTAGGTTTAATTACTCGGATGATACTCACTTTAGTAGGAGTGTGTCAATTTGGTACCTGCAGGAAAAACAGTGTCAATTGCGTCCCACTTTTGAAAAAGTGCCTCAATCAGGTCCTTTCAGAAAAAAATAACGGCACACCATGTGGCACTCTTTGGTTTTTTAAAATTTTTTAAAATTTTTTAACCTTTTTAACTTTTTATTTTTTTTTTCGCAATTTTTTTTTGTTGCCACGTGTCAAGTCCTTGTTGTGACACGTGGCAATGTCAGTGTCACATGACAGGATAATGCCCGTGTGACAAATGTCATTGTACTGATTTCAATTTAGTACCCATATATACCTGATTGTTTCAATTTAGTCCCCACTTTTGTGCCTTTAGTTCAATTTTGTCCTAGTTTTTTTTTAACAATTGAAGAACATTTTTTAAGTTATTTTTTATATCATAGTCTTTCGAACTTGAACATCAATTAGTGAAGGGATTCCAGCCAGAATTTTCTTGAGTGACTGCTTAATAAATAACGTATTCACTTTCAGTTAAAGTAGGAAAAGCAAACTAAAAGCAAATTAAAATTATCATTGAATCACTCTGCCCCTATTAAGAAGCATGCTCAACCCTTCATTGGCAAATTTTAAAACCTCGCTACGCACAATAGGTATTGTTTAATTGTTGTAACAACTTTAGATTAGGTTAAGTAACAAACCTGTGAAGCAATTTTGAACACATGAGACAACTGTTAAGCAACACGAACTACCAAAGCTACAATGAACAAACTAGAACCACTGAACGCAATGCAGGACAAATTTCGATTAAAGAGGGAAAGTAAGAAATTGACATGAAAGTGAAAAAAAAATTGAAATCCATTACCAATTCACAGTTGCCATTGACCGATGAAGATTTAGAAATAGAAATGCAGATAAATTGAAAGCTACAATTGAGAAGCTACGATTAAGAGAGGGAAACTCAACTTTTTACTAAGATTCAAAGATTGCAAAAGAAAATTTTACCTGAGATTGAGAAATGAAGTAGTGAGAAAAGATTATGGTGTTAGGTCGCGCAAAGAGAATATAACTTAAAAGTAAGAAAAGAGGAATTATGAAAAAGTTGTGAGAAATAAGATTTCCTGCTGTTCATTTAAAAAAACTCCAACACTTCTCGGGGTTTTAAAAAACCTCTACCCTATAAACAAATTACTTGAGGTTATTTTAACCCCTCCTAATAAACCCCGGTTATAAATCAGAGTTGTTGTAGTGAGTGTTGTTAAGTAGAAATAATTACACCATAACTATTAAGAAGATAACACTTTTTAAAACTAGTCTTCCATACATTCTCAAGACTTAATACTATAAGAAAAATATTTAACATGCACAACATGTCGTGTGATTCACCGTAAAAGTGTTACTTATTTTTTCACTATGAGATTTTTATTTATAGACATCTTGAATAAGATCATTGGATGTTGTACGTTGCATTCAAATATTTTATTCACATGTCAAATCTTCATTAAAGATTGGCAGCCTTTTAGATGACAACACACTTTCTAGCACCCAATTTGTTATTCTTGAAATAGTTTTTGTTCTTAACATGTTTTTCTTGTACTAAGAACTCAAAAGTTAGTACACATAATCTTGATATAATGTGTTAAAATACATATGGAGTCTCACGAATCGATTTTATGAGCTCTTGTATATTATAACAAATTTAAAATGAATTTGTATATTGTACCGATAGATGTATATTGAGCATTTCATCTTAGGAAGCTTAATATGTAGATTTTTCTTAAATGAATTTGAAGGGTAGACATTTAGAGTTTGATAGTGTGTCGAATATGTGACTACTCAATGCTTTTATTTGACATACTTAAAAAAATATTATTTAATCAAAACATAATTATTATTGTTAGGTTAGACCATCTACAAACTTAACAAATAAGATTATTCCGATTAGTCCATCTATATGTTATAAGATTGTCTAAGTATAACAAAAGCTATTACCATATACTATATTTAGTAAGTTCCATTAGCATGATTATACATTCATTGTGTTTAACCACACATTTAACTCAATTAAACATTTTTATATTTGTGATTAACTTAGAATATTCTTCTGCTTAATTCAAAGTTTTTAAAAATCCATGTCCAACACCTTTCACATTTTTTTAAATGTTTCATTTTATATAGATTTTTCTAAGATATTTTTAGTTTGCGTGAATATATATTTCATTATTAAGTTAACATGAAGAAAATGATATACAATCTCAATATAATTGGTCCTCTCATGAGTTGTTGGTTTCTTAACCAAATTAAAATTTGCTTTATTATTCACCAACAATCTTCAATCCTAGTTGAATCACTTCCAATAAATATTTAAGTGAAAACACTTCAATACTGCATAACTATTTAACAAATAGATGTGTATCACTTTATAATATATAAGTAGTTACAAACTTTACATTATAAGTCAATTTTGTAAGGTTGAATTAAATTTATAAGTTCATTTCTTAACTTGATATCATAGTCATAGGTTAGAGGATTTATAGTATAACTAATATAAAATTAATGTATAATCTCATACTCGAAATGTATATATTAGAAATTTTAAAATCTACTTTTTAACAATATAATTTTTTTTGAAAAACTATCTTTTATCACTCCTCGATAGAAGAGGGAATACTATCAGAAGAAGAAAAAAAAATTTTTTTAATATATATATATATATATATATATATATAAAAGTTAGGATAATTCAATTATTCATTTTTTACGTATATTTATTTTTGTTGATAAAAATACTTTACATATTCATGGAGCTCCATCAATAAGATTATATATTAAAAAGATTACTCATTAGGGTGTAAAATATTTAAATTTGTAGGATGAAAACAACTTTATCATTTTTTGGATATTTAAATTTGTATGATCTTAAATACATCAAAAAATATAGATAAATATAATTAAATCAGTTTTTTTATTCAAAAATAAAAAAGAAGTGGGTTGATGGTTAACTTAATCTAATTCGATTTGAATTTGCATAACTTGAGAGTTAAGTAAATTCATTCCTTTTTCATTTATAGTCGGAAAAATTTTAATTTTTAACTCTGCTCCAACTTGAACCTATGATATGCTGGAATGAGCATAAATTTCATCTAATTGCTATTTGAAATATGATACATTATATTTTTATTTGTAGTACTAATTTATGAAAGAATTAATATTTATTCCCTCAACAGAAAATATTATTATTATTATTCTATTTTTATTTTTATGACATATACTTATAATGATAAATTAATAATTTATCACTTTTTATAATATATAATTATAATCACAAAATTTATAGATTGCTTGAGTGGAAATAAAGTTAAAGTAATGCTCCATTATCAACTAAATCGCCGTTAGTGATTTGTTCGATTGCATAATTTTGAAGGAATTTATATTCTTAATTTTCTTTTTATGAGAATAGACAACCGAAACATTTTAAAGTTTTTGCTGATTGGGCATGCACAAATTATGATCTAGGTTAGTGCCTGAAATCTCAATTACATTTTCCCGCGTTGCAAAGCCAAATCCGAAATTACCCAAAATGTGATTACGTTTTCACACGAGCGCGTTGGATTTTCATTCAAAATTTCATAATTAAATTGCGCTCACCATTGGATTCACTTCGCACCCGCGCAAAAAATATGTGTTTTCTCACAGACACAATTCCCAACGAGAGAAATACACATTTCAAACCTCACTATCCGCGTCACACGCTTTCCGCCAATAAAAATCAACCATTTCAATCCAACGGCGTAATTACGTATTCACACGGATCGCTAACCAATCCAACGGCCAAAGATCTTTTCCCGTATCTATATAAACACCTGGATTCTCGCACTACCCCGCCAAGTTGTTTGCTTGCATATTCAGTTCTGTGTCAGAGAAGAAAGAAAAATCGTCAGCCATGTCTGGAAGAGGAAAGGGTGGCAAGGGGCTCGGAAAGGGAGGTGCCAAACGACACCGTAAGGTTCTGAGGGATAACATTCAGGGAATCACCAAGCCCGCTATTCGCCGTCTTGCTAGACGTGGTGGTGTTAAACGTATCAGTGGTCTCATCTACGAAGAAACCCGTGGTGTTCTCAAGATCTTTCTCGAGAACGTGATTCGCGACGCTGTCACCTACACCGAGCATGCTCGCCGCAAGACCGTCACCGCCATGGACGTTGTCTACGCCCTCAAGAGGCAAGGCAGGACCCTCTACGGTTTCGGTGGTTAGAGAATTGGGGATTTCTTCGATGCTTTGGAAATTAGGGTTTCTTATAATTTAAATTTCTCTGTCGATATTGTTTAGGGTTTCGAGGATTGTTCTTGTTTGGCTTCGACTCGTAGCTGAGAAATTGTCAATGTGAATCAGAATGAATTGAAATTTTTCAGGAAATTTCATTTTGCGTATCTTTGTTTTCTTGTTTCTTTGCCTGCGCTAAATTAAAAATTAAAAGCATTCATTTAACTCTCGACAGTTTCTTGATATTTGTTGAACGATGCAGCTAGTTTTTGAAGTGTTTCTGGCTGTGATGTTATTGAATTAAATATTGGCTTTACGCTGTTGTTGAGGTATGAATGACATAATTAGGCTATACAAGGTTTCCGCTGTATTTCATTTTCGTTTTGATTACATTTAAATTGATTGTGTAAAGTGTTTTGGTTTTTGATATTTTTCGATTAAAATTCTATCTAGTTAGCCTGTGAACTCGTTTTAGAAATTGCGGCCCTTAAATGATGTATCTCTGGATGCTTGACGTTCCTTTGTTTGTTCGAACAGACCCCTCTGTTATATTTTTAAGGTTTCCGAAATACTTTGTTTTCACCTGATATCGAACAATCACAATACAATGATGTTCTGCTTTGGGTACAATGAAATTAGAATTTATGGCTTCAATTTCTCTATATGCTTTGGGTACTACGCAACCTATTCTTTCTTTCAGGCTGAAGGAGTATCAGTAACACGTTTTATCTTTTTATTACTAGTAAGAAATTTTAGTCAACTCTGTTCACGAAAAAAAACGTTATATTTTCTTTATCGACATTGTTTTAAGTGTTTGTATGACCCGTCTATTGGTGGAGTACCCAATCAAAGGAAATCTTAGTTTTTTAGGTAAATTTTTAAATTTTATTGAAGAAAGGACATTTTAAAGATATGATTGAATTACAAAAGGTTCACCTCTAAATGAAATTTTAATAATAAGAAAAAATTTATAGAACAATTTGGATGATATCAAACACACAAAAGATGTTAACATAAGTTATATTCAATCCTTTTTAGGAGGACAATAATAAATATAAATAACCATAAAGTAATTGTTTCTTGGAGAAGTTGTACTAATTGATATTATCGGAGTTAACTTATTTTTTTAATATAATTAACAATTGATAATATCATAATTAACTTCATCTTTTTAAAACTTATAATTCATATGTTAATCTTCAAGTTAAATTCAATTTATTTGAGGATAGGTACAAAGTTTTCAATTTGAAATTTGAGTAAAATAAATATATAGTAGTGAGGTCTAAACTTCTTTATTTTTAGTTTAAAAATAATTTGAAATATAAGTAAACAATTTGAATTTATTAGAGTTTGAGTAGGAATTGTAAGGTCCAGTTCTTCTGTCGTTGCCCTAATATTTTAAAGGCTGCCTTATAATTGTTAGGCCTAAAGGCTGGCCCAAAAGATAAAACTACTTCCAGTTTGTCCTAACTCACATTTTTCACTTTTGCAAAAGAATCAGGCGTTACCTTTCCTTTTTCCTCACAGAACACTCTGTTAGGGTTTGCCCTAAGTCCCTTTCGAGCTAACTCAAACCCAGCTTCTACTCCGCGTAAGTACTTCTTTCTAACTCGTATGGTTTCCACTAATCTTCCTTGACATTTCCAGTTAGGGTTTCGTAATAATCCACCCCTTGGTTTCATTTTCTCTTCTGTTTTCAGCTCTCTAGTTCATTCCTAGAGCTGCAGTGCTCGCTGTTGCGCCGCCGAGGTCTCTGCTAACCCTTTTTCAGGTATGAGAAGTTAGGGTTTTCTGCAAAATCGTTGGTAACATGATTGTTTGTGCATGATTCATATGATTTAATGTCCTGTATGTTTCTCTGAGTTTTGTGAAGTGTACTCTGTTGCTTTGCTTGGCCTGGTTTCGTCTGTTATGCGAGTGAACAGTGGGTGGGGATTGATAATCTCGCCCAAGCGAGTTGGCTTCGCCTAGGTGAGATGAGCAGATGCTCGTCCAGGTCTTCTCGGGTGAGAGGTCGCTCAGGCGACCAGCTCATTTTGAGTGAGCGAGTATCTCGCTCAGGCGAGGAGGGTCTCTCCTAAGCGAGACAGCGTAACAGCCACTGTTTCAGTATTTTGAGCCTTCGCCTAGGCGATGAGAGCTCGCCTGAGTGAGAGACCGTCTCGCTTGAGCGAGACTCCTCTGCCTAAGAGAGAGGCTAGGCGAGGGTGTGCGATTCAGTTTGGCTTTCTTTCCGTTCGTGGATGTTTGGTATATACTTAATGGGATTACCTTATGATGGCATGATGAGGATGGGGATGAGTATACATGATTAGGGGGGGCTTACATGAAATAAATGGTGAGTTTGGCATGATCTTATGTGGATTATACATGAGGAGTTGGATACGTATGTGGTCACAAATCTGGCATAAACAACGGTGAACATTGATGATTTGTAATTCAGTGGCATGATATTGATATGATGGGAGACACTTTTATCATGATTGGTAACACGAGTTAGTACTGGTTCGACATGTAATAAATGAGGGTTGTTTATGGATGTGGGTATGAATCTCTTATGCATGATGTATGTGGTTATTTCTTGGCTGTTTATATATGTTGGTAAGTGGTCAGTACGTAATCCCTTGAAGTCCCTATGTGGGGCTTCAGGGTCGTGCTTCAGTGGTCGGGACATAATTTCATGGCCCCTGTTAGTGGGTGTCTATGGTGGTGCCCCATCTGTATGGTCTAGTATGGATTCAAGGTAAGGTTGTATCCTGACACTCTAAGGGGTCAGTTAGTCTCATTTAGAGCGGATTTACTCCTGTGGTGAGAGTAGCAGGAGGCCTGTAATTCATTAAGGGCTAACCTTGTGGTGAGGGAAACTGATTCATTGTAACACTTGTAACACATAGCTCGGGGGTGAGTAGATGTATCCACCACAAGTGCAAGCATCCGCTAAATCCAACCAGATTGTATGTATCCGGATGAGTCGAGTCGAGTCCTTAGTGTATTGGTTTGAGAGTCATGGCATGTTGAGTGTTTTATGTGTGGTTGACGGTGAAAGTGTATTAGATTGCTTAATGATATTATTTTGTGCTCTAGCTTACCCTACTTTTGTTATTGTGTGTTCTGCTGTGTGGTACTCTCTTTTGCGATGATCATCAACTTGTTGGTGTGAACATATGCGAGGAACACCCGTGGACAACAGGGAGGTGGTGGTTCCGCTGCATAGTCCGTGTGGGTTGGTTTCTAATTTCTTTATGAGTTTCTTTAGGACTATGGCCCATGTATTTGTTTGTCCTTAGATTTATATACTTTGGTTAAATTCTTTATCCAATTTTCTTTTGGGCATCGTGGTGTGCCTTGGGTTGTAAGGAGTTGAGTTTCAAACTCCCGAAACTCTCGGACTGCGGTAACATGTTATCTTTATATGACGCTACTTTTAATTTCGCTTATTAAATTAAATGGGGTGTTACAGGAATGACAAAATCTATGCACACATTAATATATTAATGAATACTTTAATTTGAATTATAGTTCAAAATTAATTATTTACTTAATTTTATATTTTAAAGATTTGTTTTTAATTAATTTTATTTAAAATTTTAAAACTAAAATATAAAAGCATTCATGAATATCTATAGGTACTAGAAATACTTTTCGTTATGAATACTTTTCGTCATGATACTATGAGAGTTTGAGATAATTTTTTTAGGTGAGTCGGATATATATATAGTATATTACCCGTTTTAAACTTGACCTATTACTATAAGTTTTAGTTCATAAATTTTATATTTAGGTTAGATTTTTTTGAATTAAATATGTTTATAGTTTTTAATACGAAATTGAAATTCAATTTTTTTATTTAAATTACATTATTTTTATTTTTTACGTATTAAACTTATTTAATAATTTAACTTAAACATAATTTAATAAATATAAAAAAATTAACATCATTAGATTAAAAAATTTATGTTTATTTACTTTTAAAATTTAAATATCAAAATATATAAAAGTTTAAGATAAAAAAAATTCTGATTTTACGTTTAAATTTAGGAGCTAAAAAAAATTTTAACTTTATTTTTATTTTTCAATTACATATTTTATAAACTAATATTCTATAATTTAAAAGAAACATTGATATAACTCATTTTTTTAATAATTGTTTCTTATTTTTAAGTGGCCGTAGAATATAAGTTATTTTCAAGTAGTCAATAATTATCTTTGAATAGATTCACACGGATCGCTAACCAATCCAACGGCCAAAGATCTTTTCCCGTATCTATATAATGCTCTGGATTTCGGACTAACCCGCCAAGTTGTTTGCTTGCATATTCAGTTCTGTGTCAGAGAAAAAGGAAAAATCGTCAGCCATGTCTGGAAGAGGAAAGGGTGGCAAGGGGCTCGGAAAGGGAGGTGCCAAACGACACCGTAAGGTTCTGAGGGATAACATTCAGGGAATCACCAAACCCGCGATTCGCCGTCTCGCTAGACGTGGTGGCGTTAAACGTATTAGTGGTCTCATATACGAAGAAACCCGTGGTGTTCTCAAGATCTTTCTCGAGAACGTGATTCGCGACGCTGTCACCTACACCGAGCACGCTCGCCGCAAGACCGTCACTGCCATGGACGTTGTCTACGCTCTCAAGAGGCAAGGCAGGACCCTCTACGGTTTCGGTGGTTAGAGAATTGGGGGTTTGTACAATGGCTCGGAAATTAGGGTTTCTTATAATGTCAATTTTGCTGTCGATATTGCTTAGTGTTTCAAGAACTGTTCTTGTTTGGCTTTGAGTTGTAGCCCAGGGAATTATTGGTTTTAGTAAGTATGAATTGGACGTTTCGAAGGGAAATTCGTTGTGCATTTGTGTTTTCTTGTTACCTAAACAGCACTAAATTAAAAATTAAAAGTATTGTTATAGCTCTTTCTGGTTCTTGAGTTTTCTTGAACCTACGGCTAGGATTTGAAGTGTTTCTGGCTGTGTCATTATTGAATTAAGTCTTTGTTTGCCATTGTAGTTAATGCATGAATGGCATAATTATGCTGTAGAAGAATTCTGTTGTGTTTAAGTTTTGTTAAGATTAGATTAAAATTGATTGTGCAAGCCCTCTGGTTTTGATTGTTTTGCGTTGAAAATCTCTCTTGCAGGCTGGTAATATTGTATAAAAGTTTGTTGCTCTTAAACGAAGTAGCGCTGGATGCTTTACTTTCCTTTATTTTTTCTGAACAGACCCGTCTGGTAAATTTTAAAGGTTTTTAAAATGCTTTGTTACCACCTAATACCGAGGAGAATTGTATTAAAATGATGTTTGGCTTGGCTACAATGGAAGTAGCATTCATGGCTTCAATTTCTCAATAGTTGTCTACTGGTTACAAGATGGGTTTAGTTCATTTGAATGAACATAGGTTACCTAATCTCTAGAGTTGCGAAAAAGGTTAGTGCCACTTTGATGAGTTAAAAAGTAAATGATCTTCTGGAACAGCCTGATCTTCGTAGAGAACATAACGAGTAATTTTGTATGGCTTAAATTTAGAAACAAAAATAAAAATATGTCTAAACTGTTTTTTATTTTTATATTACATAATTTGTGTGTAAATTGTTTCTGTTGACATTGCTAGTAACTAAAGAAGATGACGAAACCACTTGATGAACTTGTGGATCACTCGCTAACGGATCCAAATCCTCATGATAAAGCCTTCTTGATCACTAAGTTCACAGTACTATTTGATAATTAACTTCGTCTTTTTTTTTTTTTTTTTTTAATTAAAAATTTATATTATCATAATTTTTTTATAATGTTAATCTTCAAGTTCAAGTCAATTTCTTTGGGGATAGAAACACAAGTTTTCAATTTGAAATTTGAGTAAAATAAGCATATAATTAGGTGAGTAATTTTTGCAAGGGTTTATACTTTGTTAGTTTAAACATAATTTGAAATATAAATAAGTAAAAAAAACTTGATTTTACAGTCATGAAGTTTGAAAATCATTAATTTGAAGTTTTCATTAAACATTTTTTCCACTTACATATTTGATAAAATTCTATAATTTAAAATTGATATAACACATTTTTGAGCAGTTGTTTTCAAGTGGTAATGAATTATGTTTGAATGGTTATATCATATAATTTATTTTTAATTAATTATCACTCATATTTGAGTGATTGTATTATATAACTGTTTTTAATGGTTGTCACTCATTTTCAAACAATTATATCATATAACTCATCTTTAATTAATTGTCACTGATTTGAGTGATTGTTTCCCATAACTTATTTTTGTGTAATTGTCCTTATTTTTAGATGATTAAATCCTATAACTAATTTGTAAGAACTAACATTGATTTTGTAAATAATTTCTTAAGACATAGGTTAAGTTAGAGATATTCTAGCTACGAAATTGAATTAAAGAACCTAAATTTACAGAAACAAATAAGAAGATGTGAAATCAAATTCAGATGCTCTAAGTGTGAATCCAAGCTAGAAATTTTTTAGGCATAAAGTAAAACTATGGATGTCTTTGACATGAAATTGAACTAAAAGTGTGGGGTTGGGTTATGAGACTTAGTAACAAATATACAGCGGATATGGTAGTAGATGCTTTATGTTGCCTAAAGATTGAGAATATATGGTTGGTTCAAGATAAGTCAAGTATTAGTCTTTGATGAGACTTGTTTATTGTGATTTTAAAATCTTTTAGAAGATCTTTTCAAATTATGACATCATGTATAACTAAATGTGAGTTCATTAGTATTCATATATAATAATAAATATTTATATGATGTGTTTTTATATAGTCGAAATACTTTTTATAAGAGACTTCTTCACACTATTAAGTACTCACGTCGATATATTCTCATTTCACTTTCAAATAGCCTGAAATGTACAAGGTTCAAGATATTGACAATGTCCGAGATGTGAACGTGCGTGTAAAAAACACTTCGACGCTAAGTCAGGTATGTGTATCAAATAATAATAAATTATGTAATGAATTGGTAGTATTAATATTTACCTTCTGAATAGTGTTATTTATAATATATTTGTGGACTTTTACCTGGGTCATGGTTGTCTAGGTGATTATCTTTCTTAAGTTTTTTTTTTTAGAATTTTGTTAATCTTACTTATGTCTATGTCTCTTGGTTAATTATGCTTGATCATTATTATCCTTGTGAAAATGTATAACCCTTATTAGTCTTGACTGAAATGTTAAATCCTTATTAATCTCTGCTGAGATGGTGTCACACTATATTGTCCGAGATGTTTTCATTCATATATAGTACATGATAATATGTTTTTATTTTATTTTGATATTTATTGTTATATTGTTTTAAGTGTATGTTAACTTCTATGGTCGTACTAGTATAAGAAGAGACTCTATTGTAAGTGGTAATGGAACTAAGCAAACTTTTAATTGATATATATATATATATATATATATATATATATATATATATATAT
>Ga0214545_1011252_pt1 | contig 12450 bp, 11 predicted proteins | sample CNSS4metaG_FD_160064 | JGI IMG/M metagenome (GOLD analysis project Ga0214545, IMG submission 160064) | Root nodule microbial communities from cowpea collected in UCLA plant growth center, Los Angeles, California, USA - CNSS4 | ecosystem: Host-associated > Plants > Roots > Nodule | place: USA... | reverse complement strand
CTGTCACATCTTCTCTCAGTTGCATGCCATCTAAGGTTTTTAGCGTCTTTAGGATTTGCAAACAAATGCTTAAGTCTGGGCACGATTGGAAGGTACCAGACTACTTTCAAAGCAGATCCTTCCTTCTCTATTTGACCATTATCTTCACTGTTTCTTTTTTGTTTGTACCGTGATGACCCACACTTTGGACATTTTTTTCAAATCTTCAAATTCTTTTCTGTATAATATGCAATCATTAGGACATGCGTGTATCCTTTTATACTCCATACCCATTGGACAAAGAATTTTCTTGGCATCATAGTTTCGAGTGGGTAGAGTATTTCCTTCGAGAAGCATTTCATTCAAGAGCACGAGCAATTCTGTGAAGCTTTTATCTGTCCAACCATTGGTCGCTTTCAAATTCATAAGTCTTAAAACCGCTGATCATCGCGTGAACTTAGTTGAACCAACATACAACGGAGTTTCCGCATCAGCACACATCGTCTCATACACATGCGCTTGTGCAAAAGCTTCTGCGCCAACATCCCGTATCATGTCCTTCATATTGTCTTCTTCTACTCGCTCTTCCCGTCGCTCTTTCATGGAGGAATCAGCAAGATATTCAGTTCGAGAAATAGTTGGAATGTGTATTAATTCACCGCGCCATGTCCATATTGTATAACTTCTAAGGAAACCATCACAAATAAGATGTTCCCTAACTTGAGTTGCATTCAATTTTCTTCCATTCAAACAGTTGATACAAGGACATCTGAACTTCACCTCATCATCACTTCTCCCCTCATAACGTTGCGCAAATTTTATAAATTCTTCTACTCCATTCTCATACTTAGCGCTGATACGTGGTAAATTAATCCAATCTCGATCCATACTGAAATTGTGTGAACAATTTCAGTAATCTTTGAATCGATGTTCACGTCGTAATCAAGGTGTGACCCTATCCCATTTAAGAAGATTCACTTTCTTTATTTTATTGGTACATAATACTCTTAAAATACATATCTTAAATTTCATGAAATTTTGTCAGCATTTCGCATTGACCTTCAGGATACACGAAATGAAAGTGATTATAAACCATAATCAAATATGCACCCGAAGATCAATACAAAACCTAATTGACAAATATTCATGAATTTTAAGATATGTATTTTAATATATATATATATATATATATATATATATATATATATATATATATATATGCACTAATAAATTATTAGAAAGTGATTAATCTTCTTAAACTGTCCAATCAGACAATTCAAGATTCAATACATTTAAATTATTAGTATTGTATCCCTTTATATCTAATTTAAAAAAAATGTAGTTTTTTCAAAATGAAAACTCGGGGACAATACATAATTTTCGTATTGAATCTCAAACGGGAAACTAAGGCTAACTCACAAATCAAACAAATATTTAAGCAAATAATAAATCACATATATATAACATATTACTAATACATAACAGACAACAAAATAATAGAATTAGGAACCTGGGAGTGTGAAAATTGAATGACAATGGAAGATGATGCACACCCACGATACTGAGGTCTTCAAGAGCTATAAGAGACAATAAAATAAATAAGAGACCGTAAAAATAGCAAAAGAACAATGCAAAAATCAACCAAAAACCTCATCAAAATGCAAAACAATTACCTAAATCATGAAAAATATCCAAAACGAAAAAAAAAACGCGTTTTGAATTTACCCCGGGGAGAATTGGCGGTGCGACGGTGGCTGGAAATGGTGAAGGAGGCGCAAGATACTCGCCGGAGCAGTGCAACGTTTGTCGCCAAGTGGTGGTTGTGGTGGACTGTGGCAAAGTGGGGCGACGGAGGGCGCAACAGAGGCGTGACGGTGGCGGAATCTGGTTGCTTTTCGCCTGTTGTTCGGTGGCGGAGCAAGACCAGCGACGCTAGCTTCGTGGACAGAGGCGCAATCAACGATGGAGGGCAACGGAGGGCGCAATCATGACGGAGGGCGACGGTGGCAGAGAGCGAAGCTTTGCGTTCGCGAGAGAGAAGATGAACAGTGATGGGTTCACGAGATTTGGGAACCTAAATAAACGATATGGCCTCGGTTCTGTAAACACCCGAGGCATAAAGTGTTATAGGCCTCAGTCCTTTGCCACCTGAGGCCAAATCATCTGTTGTCAGTGGCAATTTTGTAATACTGGGGGCCACTGACGGGTTATAGGATTCGGTTGATGGATAACCGAAGCAAAAAACGAGTTATATGCTTCGGTTAGAATAGGACCCGAGGCAAAAAGGTTAGAAAATTTTCAAAAATGCCACCGCCTCCTTATAGGCTTCGGTCCCGCAGTAACCAAGGCCTATAAGGCGAGTTAAAAACCCCAATCTGCACTAGTGTGATAGTGATCATAAACATGGTCATAAAGGAAATTTCAAATAGACATTTTATCATTAGAAGTGGAACAATAATATGAAAAAAAAGGGAAGAGAAAAGGGTGAAAATAATGACAAATAAAAGATGACAATATAATTTATCATTGCGGTGATAAAGGTCATTTAAGTTGTACTTGTCGTACACCAAAGCATCTTAAAAAATATTGAAAAGAACATAGAAACACTCTTTGCTTATGAAGATAGAGATTTTGACTATGGCCATTTGAATGCCACTCATATGACTGTATGTTGAGCATTAAGTTAATGATGTATTAAAATATACATGTGTAAGAATGTGAAATAGGGGTTTTCATATGGATTTGTGGTTTTTATTTTGATATATATATATATATATATATATATATATAAAGGTTCAAATATTTTTTCGAACATGATGTTTTATACTTAACTTTTTATTTGATATCATATGATAATATATGATTTGTAGAGTTGATTAATTTTGGGTGGTACCTGCAATGAGTTGAGGTTATTAAGTCCATCAAAATATAATTATATGTATGATCATTTGGTATGCAATAAGTTGCATTGACTAATAAATATATTGTGTTTGGTTGATAGTGTAACATCTCATACAATTCTCAACAGTAATAATTTTTTTTTCTCTTGTTTGGTTATACGAGAAGTCAATATTAACATTATTTCTAGTACTACAAATATATTTGAAGGCTTCAAAAGAGCTACCCAAGAAGTTTAATAGAGACTTATTAAGTTTCAAGGATATTTGTTTAAATGGTAATCATATTGAGACAAACAATGAAAGAGATATAAAATATATTTATATCACTAGAATTGAGTTGAATAAAAAAAATAAGTATTGGAGAAATGAGTTGCACAAAAAATGTGTATTGGAAAAATTATCAACCTTCTTTTCTGACATACTACATATATATTAGTGCAATTGAAACACGTGTTATTGTAAGTGAGAAGCTTACAAATAAAAATGAACTCCTTGTTTGACATAATCACTTAGGTCATCTTGAATCTATTATAATGCAAAAAATAATTGAAAAACTCATGTGGACACTCACTTAAGAATCAAAAACTTCTTCAATCTAATGTTTTCTCGTGTATTGCATGTTCAAAAAGGAAAGTTGATAATAAGACCATCACCAGAAAAAATAGAAATGAGTCAATCTCATATTTAGAACAAATACAAGGTGATATTTATGGTCTAATGCACCCATCATGTGAATCATTTGGATATTTCATGGTTTTAATTGATGCATCGACTAAATGGTCACATATTTGTCTCTTATCAACTCGTAATCATGCATTTGCAAAGTTAATAACACACTTAAGAGCTCACTTCCTAGATTATCCAATTAAGAAAATTTGTATTGATAATGTTGGTGAACTTACATCTCATGTTTTTCACGAGTATTGCATATCAATTGGAATTGAAGTTTAATATCTAGTAACACATGTTCATCCTCAAAATGGACTTGTAGAATCATTAATAAAATGTCTAAAAGTTTTTGCAAGATCATTACTTATGATAGTTAATATTCCACTATTACTTGGCTATATGCAATTTTGCATGTTGCAGTATTGATTCGCATCAAGCCAACAAGTTATCACAAATACTCTATTATGTAGTTGATTTCTAGTCAATAACCTAATATTTCTCTTTTAAGAATTTTTGAGTTTGGTGTATATGTTCTAATTTCCCCACCAAAAAGGGACTATGATGAGTCCTCTGAGATGATTGAGAATATATGTTGGATATGATTCTTCCTCAATAATAAAATATCTTGAACTACCAACATGAGACTTATTTATAGTTCAATTTTTCAACTGTCATTTTGATGAATAATTTTTTACAACATTAGAGGGAGAAAGAAAACAATTGGAAAAAGATATTGGTTGGAATGAATTATCATTATCTTGTTTTGATCTTCGTACAAAAGAATGTAAATAGAAGTTCAAAGGATAATTCATTTACGAAACTAATCAATCAATTACCAGATGTTTGTACTAACAAAAAAGGGTAATTAAATCATATATACCAACTGTTAATGCTCCAAATAGATTTGATATTAATTCATAACATGCCTGAAGCATGGTAGGCCTATTGGTTCCAAAGACATGCTTAAAGTGTGGTAGACCTATTGGTTCCAAAGATAAAAACTCTCGAATGAGAAAATAAGTTAAAATGCTAGATGACCTAACCGAAAAGGTGGAAATCCCATTTGACATACTTAATGATTCAGATCTAGAAGAACCACAAGTACCTAAAATTGTTAAAAATGATGAGATCTCAATAAATTATGTCATGAATCATATAATATGAAACCAAAAATGAAGTCAACATTGACGAAACTTTTTGCATATAATATACTGATGAATGTTATGAGTGACAATGAGAATCAATAATCCATGATCTTTGAATATTTTTGACAAAGAAATGATTGGCCAAAATGAAAATATGTAAAGAAACATAATTGTTTGCTAAACAAAAGGTTTTTGGACTTATAGCTCGCACACCTGAGGGTGTGAAACCCATTGAGTACATATGGATTTTATCCAAAAACAAAATAAGAATGATGAATATTAGATACAAAGCATGGTTGGTTGCTCAAGTTTTTTCTCAAAAACCTAATATTGATTTATGAAGAGACATATTCAATAATATTGGATGTAATAACATTTCGATATTTGATAATCCTAGTTGCACAAGAAGGTTTGCATTTATATATAATAGATGATGTTATAACTTATCTGTACTATTCTCTAGAGAATGATATTTATATGAAAATCCCTGAAATATTTAATTTGCTCAACAAGACTAATTTTAAAGAGGATTATTCAATAAAATTGAAAATTCCTTTTATTGATTAAAGCAATGAAGACGTATGTGGTATAATCATCTTAGTGAATTCTTGTTAAAAGAAAGGTATAAAATGACCAAATTTGTCCTTGTATTTATATAAAAATATTAGAAAATGAATTTTCCACAATTGTTGATTATGTAGATGACACAAACATCGTTGGAACTCCTAATGAGCTTACAAAGGCAATTGATTTCTTAAAGAAAGAATTTGAGATGAAGGATCTTGGAAGGACAGTTTTGTTGAAAATTAGAAATTGAGTATTTAAATAAATATGTTTTTGTTTATCAAGAGGCTTAAGGTGCTTAAAAGATTCTAAATGAACAAATAACATCTATTATGCACTCCAATGGTTGTGAGATTGTTAGATGTTGATAAAGGCTCTTTTAGACTTCAAGAAAATGATGAAGAACTTCTTGGTCTAGAAGTACCATATCTTGGTCTAATGTATCTTGCTAATTATACTCAGTTTGATATTGCATTTGTTATAAATTTGTTAACCAAGATATAGTTTTTCACCTATAAGAAGACATAGGATTAGAATAAAACATATACTTTGTTACCTTAAGGGTACTGCAAATATGGACATACTTTATCCAAATGATTTAAAATCATATCTAATGGGTTACGCAAATCCATGTTATTTATCTAATCATTGTAAGACCCATGAAAATTAATTAATTAAATAATTAATTAATTAATAAATGCGGGAGAAAGGGACTTTTATGACATTAAATGGTAATTGGTATGATGTGGAAAAGTACTAGCTCAAATGGTTGAGAGTACTTTATTATGTGAAAAGACTTGGGTTCAAGTCCTATGTATGGCAATTTTGTGTTGTTTGTATTTATTATTAGTTTTGATATATATATGTGGGACTAGTGAGTGATATTATAATCATAGGATTATAATAGTTATCATTAAATCTGAATTGGCATAATGGTTGTGCCTTGGTCTTATGAGTGGAGGGTTACGAGTTCAAACCTTGATGTGTGTAAAGAGAGGTGGGAGTTTTGGGTGTGCAAGGGCTGAATTGGGAGAGAGGTTGAAGCAAAGCATTTGGTGAACCAAGGAACCGCTATTTTCTTCCCATTTTCAATCAAGAAATTCAGGTTAGGGGAGTTGTTCCGTGTGTGTGTAAATTCCATGATTTGGGAGAATTGGTTGGTTTGATGCTGTGCATAAAGCCTTTTTAGTGTCTTATATAAATATGAGAGTTTTGGTACTGTATTGGTTAATTATGGCCAAACCTTTAGTTTGGTGATTCAAATGGGATTATACCATGTTCATATGATGTGCTTGTGAATATAACTTGTTTGGTACTGTTGGTGCTGTGAGTGGGCATTGTTTTGGCTATTTTCGCGTGTGATCGGAGGAGAACCTCTGCAATTTTCGCCTAAGCGAGTCCACCTCGTCTAAGCGAGAGTTGCAGAGTCTCGTTTTTGGTTCTGGTTTGCGTTTCTCGCCTAGGCGACCAGGGACAGGGTTGAGCGACTTAGTCTCTCGCTCAGGCGAGAGACCTCGCCCAAGCGAGGTCGCGAGGAAACCTGGACGTTTTGAGCGCGACTTCTAGCCCAAGCGAGAGGTTTTGGGGTGTTGAGCGATAGGTATGCTTGCTTAGGCGAGAATGGCTCGCCTAAGAGAGGTCGCGATGAGACTTGGTGTTTTTTTTCTTTTTGAATCCTCGTCCAAGCAAGGAGCTTTGTGTGTTGAGCGACTTAAGGTCTTGCTCAAGCCTCGCCTAAGCGAGATGAAGTGGTACAACCACTATTTCACGCTCGCTCAGGCGAGGTGGGTTGGCTTAAGCAAGGCTGATGGACTAGCCTGGGCGTAGACCTTTGGCTTAGGCGAGAATGTGGTGAATCCATGCTTGTGTGTGCACTGTTTGAGCTGTTTTGCTTGGTGTTTCCTAAGTTATGGTAAGTATATACATGATTTGTGGTGTTTGAGTTTGAAGGACTAAGTCCATAGGATTTTGGGATGTGCTTGGAATGAGTCGCGAACGAGGAGTTCGTGATGGGTAGACCGCATGCGAAACGTGAACTGTTTAGTTCACCGGAGGTACTCTTGTTGGGATGAATGAGCGAGGGAGTTCATTTCATGCTCAACTTGAGAATGCTATGAGTGAGGGAGTTCATAGTAGGAAAGGCGGGTATGCGGGTCCAGGTCCGAGCGAGGAGTTCAGATGAACGGGCCTGAGAGTCCGTGAAGCAGGACTACGAGCGGGATAGGCTTGTAGGTTGGACCACGAGCGAGGAGGGTCATGGAAGCACATGAAATCCTAGAGTTAGATACATGCATGAACTCATATTGGTTACGAGTGTGGGAAAGTGGGTGTTTTTGTAAGTAAATGAATATTTATGAATAGGCTGGGGAATTATTTCATATTTATTTATGTTTATGTGCATAGCTCACCCTATCTGTTAGTGTGAGGCGATGATCGGGTAATTTATTATCCGGGAGCAGATGATGTTTCAGGTGAGCCAGGAGACGCTTAGTGGCGGAGAGGGGCTTAGAGTACGAGGGGATTTTATTTACTATTTTTGTTTAAATTCCATGTAATTTTGATTACAGTTTTTATGGCTTTGGATATTAATTTTAAAATGTAAAGGTGAAGTTTATAATGTTTTGACTTTTATGGTTTACTATTATTATTAAAGTGTTGAAATTTCCTGTGTTTTTGGGAAATGGTTTCTTTAATAAATGATGTAATTATTTTCCCCTGGTTATTTTATTTTATTTAAGTAATATCCTACCAGGATGTTACAATCCTCACAGTGTCATAGTGGTTTATCACAAACAAGATATTTGTTCACATGTGGTAGCATAAGGATTCATGACGTTTTGTGAGACAAACCATAGCAGTAACATCGTCAAATCATGTAAAAGTTTCGCATTACAAGAGGTAAGTTGTGAAATTGTCTAGTTAAGGTCTATAATTCAACATGTGCGACAAACTTGTGGTCTATCCTCGAGAAAAATGGAATCAACAACCATATATAAAGATAATAATGCATTGTTCAATTGAAAGGATGATATAGAGATCCAAAAGATTCATTCATGTGAAAATTTGACACATTTTTTTACAAAGTCTTCACCAAGGAGAACTTTTTGGGCAACTGATTTATAGGATTGGACTTCGCCATCTTAATGATGCGAGTTTACATGCGAGGGAGAAATAGAAAATGTGATGAACAATATTGTATTAAAGAATATAGAATATTGTACTCTTTTTCCTTCACTGGGTTTTTCCTAGTAACATTTTAACGAGGCACATTCTCTTATCAATGGACACTCAAGGGGGGTGTGTTATGAATTAATGATCGTTCATTGATTTAATACAATTACTCATATGATTAATTACTTTTTATGAGGTTTAAATAGTTACATCAATTATTTGATTTGTATCCTTTATGGATTACATTTTGTACCAATAAATAAGACTCTTTCCTATCAATAATAAGACACATAGAAAAGTTACTCTTCATTCTCTCTTCTTCCTTTTATTCTTCTCTATTATTAGTTTTTTATCTTTATTTTATAATATATATATATATATATATATATATATATATATATGTATATAATGGTTTTTTAAAGAAGTTAATCCTCTTTTAATAACTCAAAAAACTTCTTTCAATCCCACTCATAATGAATGAAGAGAAGATAAAAGTTAGAATTGAGCAAAACAACTCTTATATTATTTTATTGAAGAAGATAGACAAGTCTGACTCAAGGATGAAGCTTGTAAAATACTCGCTTTAGGTCTAAAAAAGTTTCAAAAAAATATTTTTAGTGTTAATATACCTTTATTAAATTAAATATAAAATTATGTTTAAGAAAACACAGGTCTAAAAAAACTATTTTTAATACTAATACACATCTATTAAATTAATTATAACTTTATATTTGAGTACAAATTTTAATTAAATTATTATGAGTTGTTTGTTAATTCATATTGGTATTAAAAAAATAAATTTAATGAGTTAAAACCTTTTTTTAATAAATTATAATTTTGTTAAGAAAAATAGAATTATTAGTTATCTTTATTCTCTTATAATCAATCTTGATTATCCATGTGACTTCTCATCCACTTTCATTTCTTGCCTCTCCTTACTTTCTTATAATATAGAGTTATTTGTAGGGTTTTGACACATATCAATCCTTAAATCTCATGCTGCTTATGTGCACTAATCTTTTTATTCTAATATTTTTTTGTTAGTATGTTTTTCTTTCTATTTTGTTAAATTTGTATTAGTATTTGAAATGCGTTTTTTTTTCGCCAGTTTTGTTTTTTTGATAAATTTTTGATTTATGAGTTTTAAGAGTTTTTCTACATGTGATGAGGAATTGAATTTTTTTTTATGGAATTGTAGAACTACTAACTAAGTTAAGGTTTAGCCTTTTGGTGGTGTTAGGAAATAACGCACATTTCCTATAATCAGATTTATGGAAACAATATAAATGCGGAATAATCACACATAATATTGATAATAGAGTTCAGCCAATTATGCCTATGTCTATGGGTTGTTGTAAATCTTTTATTTGAAAGAGAAAATTACAAAACAAGTGTTTACAAAACACTCAATTCACAACTCAATCAACCTAGAAAAATAAAAATATGTTTCTTTTCTCTCTCTTATCTCTCTTTTCTTGTTATTGGAATTCATAATAAACTTTTTGTGCCAATGTATTTATACTTAACACAAATGTATACAATCCTCACATTTTTGTTTTTCCTATATTTATGTTATCCTTCCAATTTAGTGGTTTTAATTTCTGTCTCTCAAAATACGTTTTTACACCTAAACTAAGTTGACCAATTCTAACAATCTTCCACTTGGACTAATTTCAATTTGTCTTCACACCTTGATCAATGCAACAACCTTCTCTTGAATGTTATTCTTGCAGGCCAATTGAAGTTGAGCACAACTTCAATTTGTCAATGGTTACAACCTTTGTCAACATATCTGCAAAATTCACGTTTGCTTATCTCGTGTTATTTTCATTCCAAGGATCTTCTTCGCTGGACCCAAATCCTTCATGTCAAATTCTTTTAAAAATTGTGTTTTCAAGTGTTTATTTTTATCCATATATGAACTTGCTACTGACATATCATCAACATAAAGTAACAAAATGATATAACTAGATTCACATCTCTTAAAGAAAAAACAATGGTCAACATTTCACTTCTGGAAACCTTCCTTGTGCATGAAGCTTTCAAACTTCTATACCATTGTCTTGGAGTTTGTTTGAAACCATACAAGTTCTTCTTTAATCTGCACACCATATTATTTTTTCCCTTCTTCAGAGAAACTTTCAAGTTGATACATGTCAATTTCTTCATCTAAGTCTCCATGAAGAAATGCAATCTTTATGTCTAATTGCTTGAGGTAGAGCCCTTCACAAGCAACAATACTTAAGACTGACTAAATAGTATTGAGTTTCACAATTGGAGCAAAGATTTTAGTGTAGTCAATTACTTCCTTTTGTTGAAATCCTTTGATAGCTAATCGGGCCTTATATCTCTTGGAGCCATCATGCTCCTCCTTTACTCGATATACCCATTTGTTATGAAGTGCCTTTTTCCCATAGGCAACTTTACTAGTTCCATGTCTGATTGGATGTTAAAGATTTCATCTCATTATTCATAACAAGCTCCCACTTACTAGCATCTAAAGTCTGTCATGCTTCCTCATAGTTTTCAGGCTCCTCTTCATCGGTTAATAATATATAATTTAGGTATTTCCTATTAGGCTCATGAGGCCGAGTAGATATTCTCAAAGCAAGAATTTAAGTAGAAGAATCTGATGTGTCAGGTTATTAGTCATTATTATTTTTAATTGATTCCTTTGGCTGAGGAGTATCAGTTATAGGAGTTTCTGGGACATCATGCACCTCTATATATGTGTTGTCCTTATCCTTGTATATTACTTTTTCATTGAAGATCACATCTCTACTACGAATAATCTTTCTATTTTCATTATCCCATAAATGGTAGCCAAACTCATCTTCACCATAATCGATGAAAGTTCACCTATTCGATTTAGGATCAAGTTTATTCCTTCCTTCGTCACTAATGTGCACATATGCTACACAACAAAAAACCCTAAGATGTGAGAGTTTTACATCTTTTCCACTCCATACTTCTTCTACTATTTTGTGCTCCAATGGTACCGATGGACCTTAGTTGATTAAGTAACTTGCTTTGTTGACTGCTTCTTCCTAGAACTGCTTTGGTAAGCCTAATTGAAAACATAAGCTTCTGGCTCTTTTAGTCAATGTTCGATTCATACACTCAATTACACCATTATGTTAAGGCATGCCCGACACATTCCTCTCGATCCTGATCCCATGCTCATAGCAAAACTTCTTAAATATATTGTCTTCATATTCACCACCATTGTTCGTTCTAAGCTTTTTGATCTTCAATCCTGTTTCATTTTCTACCATGGCTTTTCAAATCTTGAAAGCATCAAATACTTCTGACTTGTGTTTTAGAAAGTAAACGCATACCTTTCTAGAGTTGTCATATATAAAAGTCACAAAGTATTGTTTCCCACCAATGGATAGGACATTCGTCAGTCCCCAAACATCAGAGTGGGTAAGTTCAAGCCTTTCTTTCTTTGGGGTTCTTTTACTTGTCTGAAAGTTAACTCATTTCTGCTTTCCAAATATACAATCTTCAAACATATCAATTTCTAGTGACTAAAGACCTAGTAGTTTATCTTTTGAGTGCATGATCTTCATTCCTTTCTCGCTCATATGGCCTAACCTTTGGTGCCATAGATTGGATTTTTCCTTTGTTACAACTACAATTAAATGACATGCTTTAGTAGTCTTGTATAGAGTAACACTTTTTTTACCACGAGCAATAGTCATTGCACCTTTAGAAATCTTCCAGTGATCTCTGTAACATCCCTAGGGAATATTACTTAAAAATAAATAATAAAAGAAATAATTACATTAATAGTCATCTCGATAAAAATCCCAACACGGGAAAAATTAATTCCATGAACGCACGCGCCAAACTTATAACATAATCAGTCAAGTATTACAAGTTCCCATTATTCGTGTTTATAATAAAAACATAAAGTAATACATATAAGAGAAAATCCTAGCTCTAATCCCATGCTAGCCCTCACTCCGCCATCTGAACATCCTCAGCACCACCTGTATCAACATCTGCTCCCGTGTAAC
>Ga0214545_1011251_pt1 | contig 12451 bp, 4 predicted proteins | sample CNSS4metaG_FD_160064 | JGI IMG/M metagenome (GOLD analysis project Ga0214545, IMG submission 160064) | Root nodule microbial communities from cowpea collected in UCLA plant growth center, Los Angeles, California, USA - CNSS4 | ecosystem: Host-associated > Plants > Roots > Nodule | place: USA... | reverse complement strand
CTCTTCTAATTAAGAGCTCTCTCAACCTAGTGGCTCCTCTGGTGGGTCTCTTAGCAGGTGCTTCATCCTCTGATGAAGTATAATGTTCAGCCATGTATTTGTGAAATGAAAACATAAAAAACCATTAATAAGCAACATATAAAATAATATATATAAAACATTATTTAACAAAACACCTAAATTTTAACAAGAACATGAAATTCGTACATAAAGTTATTGATTGGTCATATGTATATTCCTTCATCGTGATCTTCTCGAATTGCATGTACATCATCAACTAGATGGATTTCATCAACGGTTGTCGTTCTTCTAAATGGGTGGGCGACATCAATATTAAGATCACTCATATTCTCTTCATTAGGATCAATCTGTTTTTTTTCATGAAGAGCGACAAACCAATGTTCAGTTGCAAGATCTTTAACATAGAAAACCTGAGATGCTTGTTGTGCCATGATAAATGGCTCGTCTCGATAACCCACCTTTCGAAAATCCACTACAGTCATTCTTGATTCATCTATTTTGACACCACTCTTATTGTCAATCCACTTACATTTGAACAGTGGAATAGTAAACATGGTATAATCAACCTCCCATATCTCTTGTATTACACCATAGTATGTCATTGATCCTACTACAGGATTTTGATCTTTAGATGTAGAAAATTGTAGCGACTCAGCTACAAGCACCGGGTCTCCTTGGACCGAGGCCTATATCCTGACTTCCAGCCACTTTTTGGCTTCGGGTCCTACTGGACTGAGGCCTATACCCTCACTTCCAGCCACTTTTTGGCTTCGGGTCCTACTGGACCGAGGCCTAAACCCCTCTTTGGCACCGGTTTTGAGCGAACCGCGGCCTATACCCCTCTTTGGCTTCGGGTATTTGGAGAACCGAGGCCTAAAACTTGGCTCTAATTGCAAAAATGTCACTGCACCATTATATACTTCGGTTCCTGGCCAACCGAGGCATATAAGACGAGGTAAAATGGGAATTTTGCACTAGCGAGACTTTTGATAGCGTTTTGATGCTATAATTGATCCAAATTCGAATAAAATATTTCATTTTAAATTGGAACAAGTCTATTACTTTTTAAACTTAAATTGGAATAATCAGTGTTATTATGTATGAGTATCATTATCTTTAAATTTAAATCAAATCCCATTTTTCTTTAAGTTTTAACAAGTCTCATTTATAATTGAACACAAAAGGAAAAAAAATTCTACACTAGTGGATTTGTGGGAGTTAAAAAGCTATATATATATATATATATATATATATATATAATAATGAAATAATTTGATTGGGTGGAATTGTTCGAAACAAATATAGGCAGTTATGAAAAATTAATGGTATTAAAATTGTCATACAAGCTATTAAAGCATTAAAATTCCTTTGAAACGATAATGAAAGTTGCACAACTACAATACTAACTATGCAAGAGAATTTAACTCAAGCATGTAATTAATAGAGGCAAGAAAAAAAATTAACAGAAGAATAAAATTAATTTCGAATGTATAAGAAGTGAAATTATATTAACCAGCATAAACACATTTACTACTATGCTTGTGTGTAAATAATTTTTAAATATCCATAAATTATTTCAATTTTAAAAATAGTAATTAAAAGGGTAAAATTAAAAATACAACTAGTTATAAATATAATTATAGATATATAGTTGTAGATAAAATAAAATTTAATTATTGAAATAAAAAATATTATAAGTAATATTATGTAAATAATTATTTTATTATTAATGTAAATATTGTGTACAAGAGAAAACGATCTTATAATATTTAATTACTTTAAAATTCATTTTTAACATTTTTCAATAAATCTAGTCATTAATATATTAATGTATTTTGTTATTGATGTGGTGGACAATCACAATAAATAAATGATTATGATTATGGAGATAAAGTTTTTTTTTCTTGTTGAAGTTCTATCCCAAAGAAAACATATATTAGAATTAGATTCATATTTAATAGTTGATAGGTTATATTTTTTCATATATGGTTATGATTGTAGTCATTGTCATGGTCATTGGGAGATTGTGGTTCTATATGGTTATATGACATTAGTCTTACACATATAAGACCTTAGACACCACTTTTACACCAAAATCTTAAAGCAATGTTGTTATGGTTCTTTATTCTTATATAGTGTTTAACTTTGTCTTTTCTATCCAATGTGGAACTTTGACTCACACTTGGACTATTCCCAACAATAGTATCACATGATCTGTCAAATATTTCTTAATAACATAGAGAGTGGTGACAATAATAATCCATTTCTTGCACATAAATGTCAAAATGGTGATCACCACCGGCCCATAAAAGCGACATAAGTACAAGATCATTGAAACAAAGATATTTTAGTGTATCAGGAACACGATCATGAAGTTTGTCTTTGCAATGAACACTCAACTGTATAAAACACAACTCCTTTGGATGTAATTTATTAGTTATTTTAGTAGTAACTTTATGTTGCAGAGAAATATTTTTGAGAAACAATTAATCATTACTCTTGTTACCTTTTAACTATAGAGTAAGAAATAACAACTAACATAGTGTTCTCGTAATTTTGAAAAATAAATCCGTCATTGCTCAATTTTTTCTTTAATAGGATAACTTTAAAGAAGACCAAATTCTCTTACATGAACTCAGGTAAATATGATGGATATATATTTTTAATGTATATGAATAATTAAGTATACATTAAGCATGAGATTATATATATTTATGAGTGTTCTAATAGGATAGACAGAATAGATTCAACAAACAATAGATATTACTAAGATAAGCTTTAAATATAATCTTAAAAGTGAATTTTAAGTCTAATTCAACCATACAAAACTTAATTATAAAGTAAAATTTACACCTATTTATATATATTATATTTACAAACGAGTGATCTCCAACATTATTTAATACTATTTAATAATATATTTATATTTTTGTTCTTTAACTTTATTTATGGATTGTTTGCACTACCGTCATCTGGCATTCTCCAAACTTAAAATTTCGTTAATTTGAGACTTTGTATAAGATAATTAATTTATTATTAGTCCAACAAATGATTTATTTGATTTTAAATAAAGGGTTAAATATGTTTTTGGTCCCTTAACTTTCAGTGAATTTTGGAAATTAGTCTATTTTGAAACTTTAGACCAATTTAGTCCTTCATCTTTTGAAATACGTGGATTTAAACCTTTTAATCAAATTTTGTTAAGTTTATTTGATATTTCAAGCACATTTCATAATAGTATTTGACTTAACATTAAAGTAAAAATGTGTCAAACAGTATAAACAACTCAAATACAATCTTGAAATGCGTATGAAACATCAAATAAACCTAACAAAATTTGATTAAAAGGACTAAATACATGTATTTTGAAAGATGAAGGACTAAATTAGTCTAAAGTTTCGAAATGGACTAATTCCAAAATTAACTGAAAGTTAAGGGACCAAAAACATATTTAACCCTTAAATAAAACTTATAAAATTTAATAATAAAAATACAATTTATTATAATAATAAAATCAAAAATGTATTATTAGTCAAGTATATCCATACATATAGTCTACATTATTCAAATATTAATATTAATCCATTATGATTTATTTAAAACATGATTGTTAGTTTTGAAATGGTGATTTAAGCCAAGAAGGGAGGGGGCTTGAATTCACTATTTAAAACTTTTTCGAAAGCTTAAACTCTTTTCAATTGAATCAACTAGACTAGAAAGTTAGGATGTAAAAGCAGCAGACCAGTACACTTTCAATCAGTTGAAAAATAAAAATAGCTGACTAATTTGTTCTTAAGCTATAAAACAGTTGATTAAAAAGACAAATCAATCTACTAAAATACTGAGAATTTATGCAGAATACAAAATTCGTAGATTTAACTCAAACAACAATCTTTCACATATGAGACTTGTTCCAATCAATTTTTTTAACTATTATACAGCCTCAGATTACACAAGAACCATTAAAACACAGCAAAGAGTGAATTACTCCATTTTCTTGAGATTTTAAAGTGATTCAAAGAGAGTGAGAAGAGGGAAAGAGAATTACACAGTTTTTTTCATACTGATTCACTCAATCACATAGCTACATTTAGTTTTCCAGGACAACCTGAGCTTGGTTTCCACTATATTCAAAAGTTTTACAAATCAAACACCAAGATTAGACTTTTGAACAAAGAACCACACAAGATTTTTGACTCACTAAAATCTAGACAACTACCCTGCAAAAATCACACTTACAGACCTAAAATCACATCAAACAAATAACCAGAGGCACTAGAACATCCAAACCTGATGGTGGCTCTCCCTAACCAACCATACATGTGTTCTTCAAGCTACTCATAAGCGAAAATGCCTCTAAGATCAACCAAGATTTTCAAACTTCACGTTGCAGTTGTGTATTGCAAAGAGAGAAAGTGTTTTCGAAGAAGAATGACAAGATTTCGCGCTTAAAAACTCAGAAATGTGACTCTACTATCGAAAACACAACATATATAGTCTAGTTTAAGTGAAAACAATCAATTGAATTTTTTGTACAGTCAGCTGATTTCACTGGACTTAAGTGAAATCAGTCGATTGAAAAATAACTCAACTGACTGAATATATTCATACCAGAAACTATATATTGCAAGCATTGTAACATGATACATATTATTTCTAGATTTAACACACTAAAAACTTAATCTTCAAGTGGATCCTCATCAATCTTCATCAACCATATGTAATCTTCATACACTTAACTTTATCAATTCTTTGCTTCAAACTTACTTCTGCCAACAATGATAATATATGAATAATATACACTGATATAATTAAGACTTAAGTATGATAAGAACATGATATATATATAAAATAACAAGTTTAAAATTTAAGTCTTATAAGACATAATTATTAAAATATATTGATATAAAATTAAATTTAAAATCTTTATCTTAAACATGATCTTACACCACAATAAATAAATAAATATATATATATATATATATATATATTAGAAAATATAATTTCAGCTAACAATAAATTAAAATATCAACAACTAAAATTCAATCTTATAAAAATTTAACATTGAAGTACAAAATAAATAAATCAATATCTCATATAATTGAAGTAGTTTTGACATGACATGAAAAATGTATTTATGAAAATTTGTGTTAAAATAAAAAATATAAAAATCTTAAAAGTGATTTCTCATATTATAATAAAAAGTAAATTAAGATTTTATAAAACCTGAGTATACGAACATGATATAAATTTAAATCATGATGTTTAAATAAAATTTAAAATAACTTTCGTCTTGAAAAGGTATTTTCATCAATAGTTAAATAAGGCTTTTGTTAGAGTGTTAATTTTATAAAAGTATAATTATTGATTTAGTTCCCTTAATTTTTGGTTTTGTTCAATTTGGTTTCTTTATTATTGGTGGGTTCAATTTAGTCCTCAATTATTTAAAAAGGTTCAATTTGGTCATCTCCGTTAGGTTGGACGTGTCAAGTTGTGAAATTTTTAATTCTTTTTTAAAATTCAATTTTTCTTATTTTTAATTTTTTTCTAAAAATTTATAAATTGTCACATGTCAGGTTACCGTCATGCGACATGTCTTTACAATCATGATACGTGGCAGTGGTAATAGTTATTTTGAATTTAGTCTTCTATTTAAATTTTCGGTTCAATTTTGTAATGATCCAATTTTATTTTTTCCAAATTGAGACCAAATTATTAAATAAACTTAATTACAACTTATATATACATGTTACAATAATTTTTTTGAATATATACATGAAATCATTTCACCTAAAAACTCAAATTATTTTATTTTTTACATTAGTATCTTTGTAATTTTTTACACTTGAAATTTTTTAAATTTTGTACACTTGTAAAAAATAAAATAATTTGAATATTTAGGTGTAAGGATTTGATGTATAAATTCAAAAAAAAATTATTTTAACATGTATATATAAGTTAGAATTAAGCTTATTTACTAATTTGGTTTCAACTTGAAAATGACAAAATTTGATCGTTTTAAAAATAGGGATACTAAATTGAACTAAAAAAACAGATGACTAAATTGAAAACAACTATTACTACTGTCATGTGTCACGATTATAAACTACTACGTGACACGACCGTATCCTAACATGTGACAATTTATAAACTTCTAGAAAAAAAAATTAAAAATTTAAAAAAAAATTATGATTTGACACGTGTCCTGTATGGACATGGTGTTAACTCTAATTGAACAGATAGAACCAAATTGAACCCTTTAAAATAATTAGAAGAATAAATTGAACCAACCAATAATAATAAGGAAATTAAATTGAACCAAACCACAAAATGAGAAACTAAATCAATAATTATACCTTTTATATAAGTTATGTAAGAATATTATGGCAAAGTAGAATTTGTAAAAGTTAAATTAAGACTTCATAAATTAAAACTAACAATAAATACAACTAATTTTGTATGCAATTTTATTTAATAATTACTCTTTTAATGAATACAATACATTTGCTTGATAAACACATTACATTTACTTTACCCATTGATTAATTATTGGATTAAATTATGTGAATACAGAATAACTGAAAATAATTAATACTCCATTATAAGTTAAAAAACAATTATTTTTAGATAAATTACAAATATTGGAAACATATATTATTTGAAATGGCTAAAATAATTATATTTTTAGTACTTTTATGATTTTGAAGCATGACAAATAAAAATGATGAAATGAGTTTGAATTTAAATACTTTATCTTTATTGGCAAAGTAAAATTTTATTTTTATTCTCATATTTAGGGGTGGCAAAACGGACCAACCCGATCCATTTGAGTTTGGTCCGTCTGTGGCCCGTAAAAAATAGGTCGGGTCAGGCCGGCCCATCAAACAGAAACGGGCCAACAATCACAATCCGTCTCATATAGAACGGGCTAACGGGCTGGGTCGGGCTGGCCCGTCCACTTTTTTTTTCTTTTTTTTTAAACTTTTTTAATTTGTTTTTAATTTGTTTATTTTTAAAATTTGTTTATATTTACATATAAATTATTATTAAAGGCATATTTAATCAAATAAAATATTTTTAAAATTTTTAATTGATTAGTTAATGTTTTTAATTAGATAAATTAAAAATTATTAAATTTATATATTCAATTATAACTAATAATGAAACTTAATTTGTAGGTGTTAATAATTTAAATTATAATATTATTATATATTTACATATTTAAAAATATAATATAAAAAATTAATATTTTTAATTACTTTATTTTTTTAAAACATACTAGGATGGACTGACCTGTACTTTGGCCTGTCAAGTTGATGGATTAAATTGAACGGACCAAAACAGGCTGACGGATTGAAATCTTCAACCCAACCCATCTTTTTTAACACGAGCTGACGGACTGGCCCGTTGAGTCCGCCGTTTTGCCACCCCTACTCATATTTATATTCAAAAAGTATGACATTTTTGTCTCACAGTGCAAAATCTTATAAAAATATATCTTATAAAAATAGATAGTTTGGACATAACATAAGAACGAAAGAAGTAATTGCAGTGTGATGTCATAAGATTAGAATAATTTGGACTAAATAAAAGTGAGTCCATTTGATGAGGTGGTAACATATCATTAACCAAGTTAATGTGGGCTCCACTTCATTAATGTCTATTTATTGATTTTACATTTCTAATGAAAAATTTTATGCGATGGTTTAAAAATAATATTATTTTAAGGCATGTTATTGTTAAGGTTAAAATACCTTTTTATCCCAATTTTCGTCAAGTTTTTTTAAATAAGTCCTAATTTTAGTTTTGTGTTCAAATAGGTCCCAATTTTTGTCAACTATGTTCAATTGGGTCCTTTTTTGCTAACACCGTTTAAATCATTAACGGCCATGAACAGTGATTGTCATGTGTCATTTCGTGGTTTTTTTGAATTTTTTTGAATTTTTTTATTTTTAATTTTTTTTTAATTTTTTTTTAATTTTTTTTTTTAATTTTTTTTAAATGTACACGTGTCACTTTGTGGTTTTTTTGAATTTTTTATTTTATTTTTTTGAATTATTTTTTAAATGTCCACGTGTCAATCTAGTAGTGTGCCACGTGTCAAAGTCAATATTCTATATTCAATTTGGTCCCTATATTTGTTATTAAAATAAAAATAAATAAAAAAATTTAAAAATAAAAAAAAAAATCAAAAAAATCACGAAGTGACACGTGACAGTCATTGTTCATGGCCGTTAATGATTTAAACGGTGTTAGCAAAAAAGGACCCAATTGAACAAAATTGACGAAAATTGGGACCTATTTGAACACAAAATCAAAATTAGGACTTATTTGAAAAAATTTGACGAAAATTAGGACCAAAAAGGTATTTTAACATATTTTTAACAACCAAATAAAGTATTAATATGTTAATCTTATAAAACTTTTATATTAAATTAAAAAGTAAGAAAAGAAAAAAAGAGGTTTTAAAAATAATAATATACAAAATGAAATATAAAGAAAAAATTAGAGTGAAATTGAATCAAATCTTAATTTAAAAATAATTGTCGATTATATATTAATATTTTTTTTATAAATTTCATGTTTGAATGAAATAATTTAAGAATGTAATTTATTTATTTTGTGTATTTAAAATTTTTTGAGGTAGAATGAGTTAATTGAATGAAAAAAATTGAAATTTAAGAATTTTGAGAACATATTTTAAATTAAAAAATAGAATTTAAAATTTACTAAGAAAAGAGAAATTGAAATTTTACAAATAGTAACTTCTTCTTTATACGTATTATAAAATGAAAACCAAATTAATAAATTTTAAATGAATATTTAAATTTAACTAATATCTTTTTTCAATTTTGATTCTAAAATACATATTTTTGAAATAAAAATTTATTTTGAAAGAGTAATTCAATTAGATTATCCAACCATAAAAATTGAAATGGAACATATTTTTATTATTTATATAAATAAAATATTTAAAATGAAGATAATTTAATTATAAATAATTTAAATATAATGTATTTTAGTTCTTTAAAATGGTTGAAAATATCTAAGTTAAAGAAACTATAGTCATATTTCATGTAATCAAGTTTCATTAATTAGTATTTAATAAGTGATTCTATATCATTAATGATATTTATTGATGAACATTTACAATGTTCAAACTTAATAGTCCTAATTATATTTGCATTTATGAGTTTTAACTTTCATGTTACCATTAATTTAGATTCACAATGATTGTTATTATTAACAATTGTAGTAACTACTATGATAATTCTCATTACACCTAACACCGACCGAAAATTTTCATTATCCTACGTGGTGGAAAAGATTACAATAGTGTGGTGGTAATATGTAAGATCAGTTTAAGTTCCAAGCAAGTAAAATCTTTATTTTAGGCCTTTAAAAAAAGCTCAATAAAAAATATTAGGATTAATATATTTTTATTAAATTAATTGTAAAATTAAGTTTGAGAATAAAATTTAATTAAAATATTATAAGTGATTATAAATTTTTATTGATACTGAAAATGATATTTAATGAATTAATTTTTTTTTTAATAAATCATAATTTTGTTTAGGAAAAGTAAATGGTTAATTGTCTCTATTATCTTACTAATCAATTCTTATTTTTATTTTATTTTCTTTCTTTATAATTTCTCATCTAGTTATTCTACTCTTTGGCTCCTTGGTTTCTTTTTGAACATTGCTTCACTAGTTTAGCTTGATACATTAATCAATTTTCATTGGTTTATTTTCATATGTGATGTGTGTGTGTCTCACTATCTATATTTCAAGTGGTAGAAGGAACTAGTTGACATTTACCATTTTTATGTGAGAGTGTATCATTTCAGACAAAAAGATAAAAACTAAAAGTTAAACAAATTAGTTTTATTATGTATTGAAAAAAAAATATGAAATGAAATTAATTACGACAAATTAATTGATAATTATTTACAAAAATCTTGAAAAATAAATTTTAAATACAATTATGATACATTTTAACAATACATTTACTTTACCCATTGATTATTTATCGGATTAAATTATGTGACCTCAAAATAACTAAAAATAATTAATACTACACTATAAACTAAAAATCAATTATTTTTAGACAAATTACAAAATATTGGAAATGACTAAAATAATTATATTTGTAGATGGTTTTGAAGCATGATAGGTAAGGATGATAATGAAACTTTTGCATGATACTTATCCCATTGAAGAATAGGTATGAGTATACCTAAACTCATACTTACCATTTTACCGATTCAAATATTTATTAATGTTCATATAAACATTAGCAAAAAAAAAAATCACGAGTAAGAAAATTGTAAGGGGTTATTAATTAGAATATAATGAGGTGATTATCATTAATGATATTTCCTTTAAACATTTATGATGGTCAAACTTGTTAGCCCTCATTGCATTTTCATTTTTTAGTTTTAATGTACCTTAAATTTAGATTCACACTTACTATCATTATTATTAATAGTGGTAGTAATTCCTATGATAATTTTCATCATAATCAACACACACTACAATGGTTAACAAGTTAATTGCAATTTTAGAATGGAAAAAGACATCCAAGAAAGGAGTCGCACAAAAAGAAGTTGATAATCTATATTGACAATATTGTTGATCGCACATCACAATAAATTTAAAACATGTAGATGATGTAAATATAATTTAAACTTGATAATTTTATTAATGATTATGAAGAGAAAGTATTATTATTTTTTATTCCAAGGAAAACATACTGTAGAACCGGATTCTTGTAAAATAGTACCACATGGTCCGCTGTCATATATTTCCCAATAACACTTATAGTGATGACAACCCAAATCCCTACTTTGCACATAAATGTCAAAATGATAATCAGCACCTGGCCATACAAAGTGACAGAAGTACAAGGCTGTTGGAAACCAGAAATTTTCACGAATTCGAAAATGAAATGATTCGCCGAATTTTAGCGTAACAGGACCCACATCATGTTTTTTGTCTTTGCAGTGAACAAACAACTGCGGATCTTTCACATGTAATTGGTTGGTTATTTGAATCGTAAGTTTATGAAGCTCAGGAGGAATTGTTTTAGGAACCAATCCATCATCACTCTTGCTACCTTTTGAAAGTAGAGCAAGAATTAACCACCAACAAAGTATTCTCATGATTTTGGAGATCCAATCCATCATTGCTCAATTATTTCTTTGGTAGGATAACTTCAAAGGAGACTAATTTCTCTTACATCAACTCAGTTAACCACATGTATAAATACCTCTAAAAATAATTAAATATTCATTAAACATAAAATTAGATATTCATGAGTGTTCACAAGATGTGATAGACCCAACAAATAATAGATCTTACTAAAATAAATTTTAAATATCATTTTAAAAAGTGAATTTTAAATTTAATTCAATTTCATCCATTTTATTTATAAAATAAAGTTTACGTTTATTTATATAATTTTAAATTGCTCTTATATTAAAAAATGTTTGATCTCCAACATTATTTATTACTATTTAATAACTTGTATTTTGTTCTTTAATTTTATTAATGTATTATTTGCACTAACGTCATCTGTCATGCACGAATTGGTTAAAGAGAAACGGGAATTTGAGACTTTCTTTAAGATAATTAATTCACCGTTAGTCCGATTGATGATTTATTGATTTTAAATAAAAATTATAAAATTTAATAATAAAAATACAATGTATTAAAATAGAAAATGTATTGGTTAAATATTTCCATACATATACTCTATATTATTCAAATATTAATGCTATTTCATTAAAATATGATTTGTTTAATACATATTTACTGTAAGGATAATGTATAAATAATACACCAGATATAATTAAGATTGAAGTCTTATAAGGTATTTATAAAATAACAAGTTTTAAGATTTGAGTCTTATAAGACATAATTATTAAAATATATTGATCTAAAATAATTTAAAGTATTAAATCTTAAACATGATATTACACCACAATAAGTTTTAAGATTAAATATATTTTTTATTTCTCAAGAGTGAATTTTGGAATTAGTCATTTTTTCAAACTTTATGCCAATTTAGTCCATTTTTAGAAATACGTGAATTTAATTCTTCTTACTAAATTTTGTTAAGTTTATTTAACATTTTAAATGCATTTTATGATAATATTTGAGTTAACCTTGTAGCGAAAATGTGTCAAATAGTATAAATAACTCAAATACTATCATAAAATGTGCTTGAAACGTCATATAAACTTAAAAAAATTTGGTTAAAAAGATTAAATTTACGCATTTTTAAAAACAAAGGATTAAATTGGTCAAAATTTTTGATAAAAAACTAATTTTAAATTTTACTAAACCTTAAAAAAATAAAATATATTTAATCCTAAATTATATATATATATATATATATATATATATATATATATATATATTTTTCA
>Ga0214545_1011248_pt1 | contig 12457 bp, 11 predicted proteins | sample CNSS4metaG_FD_160064 | JGI IMG/M metagenome (GOLD analysis project Ga0214545, IMG submission 160064) | Root nodule microbial communities from cowpea collected in UCLA plant growth center, Los Angeles, California, USA - CNSS4 | ecosystem: Host-associated > Plants > Roots > Nodule | place: USA... | reverse complement strand
TCTTGCCTCTTGCTCTTGAATAAAGTTCCTACAATCAAACTTATAATTTTACAGAATTGTATGAAGCACCTTGTATCTTTCAAAGAAAAAATATGCATGAATGCTTATTCTTTTCAAACATTATGAGCCGTTGTAAAATTGATAGAAATCAAGAGCAATTTCTTATTGGAGCACAAAAAATCATTGTGATTGCTATATTTCTTGATAAAAATGGGGTACAACATTGTTATCTTGTTTCAAACCATTTAAAATGGAAAACAGTTTGCTTGAGGCTTCGAGCATAAAAATGCAAGCATTCAAAGCAGATTACCTTCAGGAGTGCATCCTTAATTACTAATGGCACAAATATCTCAAGCCATATTATCCTTGATTGATTTGGCAGCCTTGAATATTTGATGAATTATCCTTCACAACACATACAAACCAAAATGAGTAATAAAAATTACAACCATAATAAAAAATAAATCAAATAGAGCTCAACAAAAAAAGTACCCTTTTACCAAGAGGAAACAATGTCTCTGCTTTTGATTATGAAAATCGTAGAAAAAAAATACACACACCAACTAATAATATAAAATAAAAAGGGTTTTTAAAGAAGTCCAACTTAATAAATGGTTTTCTGTACCCAAAAGCTCCCTCCATTTGTGCCCCTTGGTCATGCCTTCTTATCTCTTCCCGCACCTCAAATCTTGACTATTTTTCAAAAACCTAAAAAAATAATTTGGTTTTTTGGCGATCCATTAGCAAGAAAATATATCCAAAGGGAAAAATTAATGGCACGCACCAACTTGATAATCGATAATCGATGGTCTTTTTGGCATGATTAGGGCATCACAGTAGTTTTGAAGAAAATCAAACCCATAATATGTCCTACACCATCAAAGGAGAAGTACCTAAGTTCAACAACAACAAAAAAAAGCGTCTGAATACAACATAAAAATAAATATTACCTGATCAAGACCGAAGAGAAAACAAACATAGATGAAAGATTATGCTCCCTAGAATTTCAGAAAGATAAAGAATGTCTGGATATATTTCACCGAATAAAAAGTAGAAAAATACCCTTTGATGAAGGAGACCTGCAGAGACAAAATAGAAACAAAGTTTAGTTAAAAAAATAGAAGAAGAACCTCTAATGAAGGAGAACTCAAGCTATTAAACAATACCTAACTTTCAGATGTTAACGGATTAAGAAGCAAAAAAAAAAAGTTAGATTAAGATGAAGAAGGATAAGTTATCAGAAGAAGTAAAAAAACCCTTTTATGAAGATCGAGAAGGAAAACTCGAAAACAAAGTTGGGTTATTATAACTTACCTTCAACTGGATATGACGGCAGGAGTAGGAGACAAAGAAGAAGAAGACGAAGACAAAGACGAAGAAGAAGAAGAAGACAACCTTGAGGGTTTTCTTCTGGTTCTGTAAATTTAATTTTTGTGGAAGAAGAAGAATGCGAATAGTTTTTCTCGGAGAAGACAAAAAAAATAGTAATTATTTGTCAGACGTCAATCAAGATTTTAATCAAGCATTGAATGTGGTTCTTTCAAAAATTTTATCAGCCATTGAGGAGGAAGAAGCGGGAAATCTTAAAGAAGAGAGAAAAGACGAAAAAATCCTTCATTTGAGACACGTGTCAATCAATTAGAATGGTCAATTCAGTAACTTCACTATCCTAACATTTTTTTAGATATATAGTAGAAGTTTCACATTTCGAATAGGAAAAACGTACCCAATATTCTCATGTAAAAAAAAAAAACAGGATTTCATACTTTCGTGCATAATCACATTACATGGTAATTTAGAAGATTAATATATTGAAAACAAATTTGGCGTCATTGAAGGCGTGGGTGTTATATTCAATGCTGTGATTCCTTTCTAAATACGTTGATTTTCAGATACTCCGTTATCCATATATTCCACCCGAATGAAGGACCCGACCCGATCACACACCATACCGCCGTAGGCCAAAACTCATCTCATTTTCTTCTTTCTCTTCTCTTCTTTTCAATCTCCAAACGCGTGTCTCACTTCTCAGCTAAATTAAACGATAGGTATTGTTCCAATGTCTTCTATTTTGCTGAATTCACTGCTCCACACTCTGTACCACGCGTGAATTCCATGAATCTGCTTTAATAACGGTTGATGATCGACGTGATAATTGTAATTGAGGTTTTCTTCCAGTGTTTAATGAAATGACTTTAACTTCGTTGCAGATTCTGGTAGTTGCTGAGTTTTACTTTTCACTTTTTCAGAACAATCGATGATATCTATTCCTTAGAGGGGAATATGCTCTCTCACCATGCTTTCAACGTGATAGAGCATGGTTAATGCTATCCACCGTTCAATGTTAGTTATCTCTCTCGCTTTTCTTCTACTACTTGATTAATACTATTGCGTGGTTAATACTTTTTTGTTTCTTCATGATTTTTAGCCTCGGCGTTATGGTCTACAATCTGCATTTCGTGGTGTAAATCGTTTATGCGTAGGGGTACAGTGCCAATAATAAAAAAAAACCCTAGGGTATGGATACAGCAGGATTTCATATAGAAGTATCAGAACGGAAACGATAAGTTATTCACTCGTAGGATATATTTAAAGAAGACACACGTTTTGAAGGAGTGAAGTAGTAGCAAATCAAAAAGTGACAAAGCTTAGTATTTTACATGGACTGACTTGTGTACTTGAGAAATAAGTGAGGATTTGATATATAATCGTGTGTAACATTAAGTACTAGTGTTTGGGCTTAGTCCGGATTAGCCGACTGTTTGAGGAACAATGTACCCACGTCTCATAGGTTAACTGGTTTGATAGGCAAATGGGTTATTTCTACTGTTTGTTTCTTTAGTGGTATGCTTACTTTAACCTTAACTAAACTCAGAAACAAACAGCGCTGAGGCATTTGGGTGTATGTATTATCAGTTGATTCGGATTGGAACAATGTACTGAATATATAGTCATCGAGTAATTTTTACTTTTTCGTTTTTTGTTATTTTATTTTCGAACATGTGATCTGCTCAGTGGGTAATCTACAAGTGCAACTGGTTACTGAGAAGATAAAAAGTTCCCATAAACTTTTGAAAGGCAAATGGCAACATCCCTTTGCAGATTATATGACGTAGTATTTGCAGATTTATGTACGATCATTAACAATTTGTAATGATGGAAAAAAATGGTTCTTGCGAAGAAATAAACCACAGTACAGGAGGGAATGGAATAAAGATAATTCAAAAAATAATTTTAATTTTCCTGATATTTGTTTGTGCATCATCTCCGCTTGGCTATGTTTTCACATTTGAGATTTTGGATGCATGCAAATGCCCTAATTTATTTGTCTCTGCCTTAAAGTGTTCATCAAGGCTATTAAGTCTCAAGAAATAGCTTTTGCAACACTTTGGTCTTTTATTTCTAGCTTCCAAGCTGTAGTTATTTGATCAAACCTTTTTGATTACTTCAGGTCATCGTTTTGTGTAACCTTAGGACATAATTCTACACAGTTTTTACACGTAAACATTATTTTCACATCGTTTGACTTGTCTTTGGGATCCTTGTTAATTTGAAAAGAATTGTGTGCCTAAAGTATTCTGGCTGCTGACTTAGCTATCATTTCTGTATGAAATTCAATGTAGGCTAGATTTTCTTGTTTGTGACCAAAAGAGGAGAAGCTACAACCCATTGATTTTTTTATACGGGAAAGGTTGATCTTCGAGAATGTCTTCTCTTCAACTGTTGCAACTAACTCGTCATGGCCAGAGTATTCTGGCTTCAAGAAGGTATTGATCTGTACTTTTATTTTCTAGCGATTCTTAATTTCGTACCAAGCATTGAATTTGGCTTACCATTAGACTCAAATTGTTTGTTTGTTGATCTAAATATCAATTTCATATTATTATCAGCTATTCTGCTCATTATTCCTAGGTATGTTTTGAAGAATACTTGTTTCACACCTGGTTGTATGCTCTTCCCCCTTGCCTACTATTGACTGGAGAAACTGATGCTAAAAGAGTGTGTACACACTAAAAAAGAGTAGTAATTCTGTTACAAAAACCAAATACAGATAAGAGAATTACAACAGTTATAAAGGAAAAACATAAAAGAGAAATATTTCTAACACCCTCCCACTTGCTCAAGCTGGGTGAATTACAGTTTGAGATCAACCACTGTGAGCTTGGATTTAAGAAAAATAAGTCTTGTAGGAGATGGAGGTTTAGTAAGAATTTTTGTCACTAATCATGGTCAGGAATATGTTGAACAATCAGTTGCTTGGCAAGCATTCTTCTCAAACAAAGAAAATGAAGTGCTGTTTGACTTGGAATGTAGAATGGGATTACGAGAATGATTAACAACTCTAAGATTGTCACAATAAACAACTGAAACACAATGAGGGATAACAAGTTCACCATGTAACGTTTGAATCCAAAGAAGTTTAGTGGTGGAGGTTTAGTAAGAATGTCTACCTGTTAGTCATGGTTAAGAATATGTTGAACAATCAGTTGCATGACAAACACTCTTATCAAACTAAGAAAATATCTAGTTGTTTTAGTGAAAAAGCTGAATCCATTTTCTGATTAAGATGTTGAAGGAAAGAAAAAGAGTTGCTTGTGATAATGACATCACCAACATATACCAACAAATATACAACATAAGATTGATGACTGTAGGTGAGTAAAGAAGGATCACACTTGCTTTCTTTGAAACCAAATTGCAGTAATGTTGTTTTGAGACGAACAAACTTTGCACGTGGGACTTGCTTAAATCCATAAATAGCTTTCTGAAGTTTCTAAACATGAGAAGTGTTAACAACATCCAAACTTGGTGGCTGAATCATATTAGTCTTCTTCATTCAGAAATCCATTAAAAAGGCATTATGAACATCCAACTGGAAAATAAACCACTTGTTACTAAGACCTAGTGTAAGAATAATTCAAACCTAGGTTGCTGATTGAAACCCTTAGCAACCAACCCTGCCTTATATCTTTGTGAAGTATTATCACGATTTTCTTTATCTCTAAAGTCCTGTTTGCATCGTATGGCAGTTTTGTGTGGAGGAAGAGGAACAAGAGTCCAGGTTTTATTGCATTGTAAAGCAAGAAATTCTTCTTTCCTAGCAGAGAGCCAACGTGGATCACAAAGAGCATGTTTGATGGGTTTAGGTTCCGTATTGGCAGTAGAAGAGTAGGATGAATATGAGGTTTCACAATACCAGATTTTGATATGGTTTTCCTTTAGTAGTGAGTATTGGAAGGTCTAGAAGAAGGAGAAATTTTAGTGTGACAAATAGTGGAGGAATTAGATAAGACAGGAAAGACCAATAAAGAAGATGTAGGTGGTGACAAAGGTTCAATAGAAGAAGGTGCAGTAGATCTTTGTATTTGAGTTGATGAAACAGTAGGAATAGTAGTTGAAATTATCGGGGAAGAATTAGGTGGCTGTAAAGCATCTATGAAGAGCTCAGGATATGGAACCTTGGTTTCACTAAAATGCACATCTTTAGAGTTGTATATCTTCCCACACTTATAAACCCCATCAGATGTTGAATATCCAAGAAAGATATATTCTTGAGAACAAAAGTCCAGCTTGTAAGAGTTAATTGTATGACCTTCGTAAAGGAAATCATGGACATCCAAAAGCCTTGAGAAATCCAAAATCAGGTGAAGTCTGAAAAAGTTGTGTATATGATATAGAAAACTTTAACGATGCAAATGATAATCTGTTAATGAGATAAACTACAGTGATGAAAGCATGGTTCCTATAGTTTAGAGGCAAGGGGGTTTGGCTAAGAAGTTTGAACAAATTGTGTATATGATACAGAAAAGTTTAAAGATGCAGACTATAATCTATTAATGAGATAAACTGCAGTGATGAAAGCATGGTTCCTATAATTTTGAGGTTAGGGGGCTTGACTGAGAAGAGTGAGACTCCTGTCAACAATATGACAATGATTTCTTTCAACAACTCCATTTTGATTATGAGGGCATATTATTCTGTGATTATATCAAGAGAAACAACATACTCATGAAAAAGGCGAAATTGTGAGCACCCCAATTAAAATAGTTTTAATCTTATTTATTGAAGTTCAACCATCATTCTTATTTGAAAGTACTTTAAGCTTAATTTAATTTCATAAAACTAGTCTGCAAGGTGAGGTTTGTACCAACTTATATGCTATAATTTGGTTATGGATCACCGTGCTCTTGATACCATATTATATGAAAAACGTGACACTAAAAGAATGTGTACTTACTAAAAGGATTTGTAATCTTTGTTATAGAAACCTTTATATAGATAAGAGAACTCCAAGTATTATTGTCAGTTTATAACTGACCTTAAAGAGAAAAGAGAAATATCTCTAATACCTACTCTCCCACAAATCTCATCATCCAAAATGCAGTACATAAGACCAAACATCACATGATACCTGTGAGGGAATTTTGGCAGTACTGAGCAGGGATTCATGTTTCATCTAAAAATACAAAGATCACATCATATAATGCTTATATATACTTTTACAGTATGCACATGATGCAATCTTGGTAATTTATAACATTGATATGTAGCAATAATGAAGGTAACATCCCATTTTGGTTTTCAGTTCCTCCATACTCCTTTATTAACTGCTTATTGAAACTGATTTTTTTCTATTAATCTTTATCTCCTTTTAACTTCCCATTTGTCAAAATTGATTGTTGTATTTAATAAATGTGGTTTTTATTTTCTATTCAATCTTCTTCTCTTCCTCTTTTTCTAATATTTCTTTATGGTATCTCTATATTTTTCCAAAAAGTAGAATAGACATGGAGTGCCTACTTTCCTCTCTATATTTTGTGTGGAGTGCCATTAGGACCCATAAAACTTCCAAATTATCTGGTATGGTTTGCATCGTGAAGTGTAAACTTACAATGAGTATTGTTCAGGAAGGAGACAATTCTGTCTTGGCAGAAGCATTTGTACAGTTTTTCATATTTGATCTGAAATTCCCTTCTCTATTATTTCAATTGTTTTTAAAGGCAATGCATGTTCTGTTGGGTTGATTAACTTTGCATAAAATTCTTTGATTTTGACATTACTGTCACATTTATTTGAGAAGTGTTTGTTTTACTCTGCTCATTACCCTGTTTCCGAAGTAGCAGTAGTATCTTGAATTCATAATAATACACCAAACTTGTTGCTGATTGGGACCACTGAAACCTACTGTTGTTTAGCTAATTTGCATATATACTGTGACATTGCTGATGCTTTCTCCATGGGGTTGATGACAGGAAAACTTTATTACTTGCATCTGGTATCTTAATTGCTGGAGGAACAGCTGCATATATGCAATCAAGGTTTAGAGTTAGTAAACCTGATTTATTTGGACATTGCAATGGGCAAAACAGTGATAGAGAAATCACAGAGGAGGTTGGCGTTAATGTATCAAAAAATAAACAAAAGAAAGGGTTGAAGTCACTCCAACTCCTTGCTTCAATTATACTAACTGACATGGGAAAATTAGGTGCAAGGGATCTTTTAGGTTTAGTTGCTATAGCGGTAAGTCTGTTTTATTGTGGATGATTATGCTTCATGCATTCCTTCAATTTTTCAAAATGAGGCATGATTTAATGTGTGTATATATATTCAAGTATTCATCATGTTTTTTTATGACATCTATTTATGTTTAGAATTATGAAATGTAGCCCTGATTTAGAGCTCACCACATGTAATATATAGTCATTATATTGGTGAAAGGGATCAATAAAAACCAGATAGTTTTTATTACCACTAATGTGATATGGGGCACCTGATTTCAGAAACCAAGGGCCATGAGAGTTGGAATGAGTGAGGCAACAAAAGATATACCTAAGTGTGCAACAGTAGCGATGGAACCAAAGTTTTGATGATCCTCATACCATTTGAGAAATTCTTTAAAGATAGTAGGCTGACTTGAAGGATTGGATGAAGTAGGAGTGGTAGAAGAGCCCATAGGTATTTGTAGAGACAGAAAATAATTAAACTGGTGAAAAAATTCCAACAAACCTTGATCACAACGAAATTTTTGGAGCTGGAAAGAGGGTGGCGAGATGAAAAAAAGAATGGCTAGAAAAAAAGAAATTAAAAATAATGTCATAAATAAAACAGTTTCCAGAAAAGAATTTAGCACTCTGTTCACTGTGAAGGCAAGGATTAATGCTCTAGGTACGATGTTGAAATAAAAGAGAGAGAGGCATAGGTGGAATCCCTTGTGTAGAATACACACATATGATAATATATTTATAATAAAAATAACATACAAAAAATATGGGCTAAGCCAATTTCATGATTAATACAAATGGCATTATATCTAACAATATCTAATAATATCTGATACTTTTATTGGATTTGGAGTGGAGTGTTCCATAAAAGTGTAGACTGTAGAGCTGTAAATAAAAAAAAAAATTATTTGCATATTGAAAGAAGAAGGTACAGAATGGAAAGAGTTATAATTTTTCAAATATAAAAATAGCCCTCCTTAAGAGAAGATAAATAAAAAGAAAATCAACTTGACCAAGAATTTCCTTTATTCCTTTCACTGCATTATTTTATGCTTCTGGCATGTCAAAAGTCCGTATTTCCTTCACCTCCGTATAGCTTGTGATAGCTGGATGGTCTGGAAGGAAAAACGGAATACTTCTATAATAGGAAGTATCTTATTAGCTTGAAGTTTTCATAAAACCAGAGCTCTTAGTTCTGATCTTAACATAAGTATGGTTTAGCTTTATTACTGTGTAGGTGTGTATAGTATACGGGCTTGCTCAGACCGTGTAAGAATGCATTTTACACTTGCTACCTTTTGGAATATGGGCACTTAGAATCTCAGTATTGAAGCCTGTGCCAGTAAATGAATATTTTATTTGTTTGTCTAAACCTTGGAGACTGGTCCTCGTATACAGAAAAGTATATGGATATCAGAAATTGTATATATTGGTTTAACACCCTTTCTCCAAAGAAATAAATGACAAAGAGATTAAAATTAATGACTTTTAGAATTGTATGTATTTGCAGGTGTTGCGAACTGCTTTGAGCAACAGGCTGGCTAAAGTGCAAGGCTTCCTATTTCGTGCTGCTTTTCTTCGACGTGTACCTTTGTTTCTTCGGCTAATTTCAGAAAATATTCTTTTGTGTTTCCTTTTGTCAACCATTCATTCTACGTCAAAGTATATAACAGGGACTTTGAGTTTACATTTCAGAAGAATATTGACAAAGCTTATCCATTCCCACTATTTTGAGGTATAACTTGTTAAATTGCATGTCAGTTGTGTTTACTTTAGATTGTCTGAGTTGAACTATCAATCATATTATATATTCCTCGTGCCTACTGTCTTAAATATTTAGTTTTTTGACTACTATCCTCCCTATGTTGTTTCTCTTATTTTTTTCTCTCATCTTTCACATGAAGGGCCAGTCTATTTTCACATTAACTACAATATTTTCAGAATTTGCCCGATTGTACCTTCTATTGCTTAAATAACACGCATCATAGTTGGTTATGAACTGTTAATTTTGTGGGTACATGAATTTAAATTTGTTAAAGATAGTAAAACGAAAGGAAAAAGCTCTGATTGTCCAGCTGGCTATTTTTTGGCTCTTGGGCTGCTCCTGTCCTGGACCATTTGGAATGTTTTTCCAGATCTTGTATTAAGTGGAAGTTACTTGCGAATGTTCACCAACTGTTTGCTTCTCGAACTAGAATAACTATCCGAAAGATTTTTTCGAATTCCAAGTATGCTATGCTGACATTCTCATACTTTTATATTGTATGAGGAGATTATTCTCACAATTGGCTGAGTAAAAATTGCATTATTACACGTTAGTTCTTGTGATGGATTTATATTTATCATTTGTTTTGCTTTCAGAACATGGTGTATTACAAAATATCGCATGTTGATGGTCGGATAACTAACCCAGAGCAAAGAATTGCCAGTGATGTGCCAAGGTTCTGTTCAGAGTTGAGTGAAATTGTGCAGGATGATCTCACAGCCGTTACTGATGGACTTCTATACACCTGGCGTTTGTGTTCATATGCTAGCCCAAAATATGTCTTCTGGATATTGGTATCTCTTTAATTGAATTATTCTGTTTTATAATTTCTGATTAGGCACTTCTATTCATACTTCTGGAGTATTTTCTTGTGTCTGGAAGCTGGTTAATATTAGATCTGATATTAGATTCAGTGCTTGACTTGTCAATCTACCGTTATGGCTTTTTCAGGCATATGTAATCGGAGCTGGTGGTGTGATCAGGAACTTTTCTCCTTCTTTTGGAAAACTTATGTCTAAAGAGCAGCAATTGGAAGGAGAGTATCGACAGCTTCACTCACGATTAAGGACTCACTCAGAAAGTGTAGCATTCTATGGTGGAGAGAGGAAAGAAGAAGCTCATATTCAACAGAAGTTTAAAACCTTGGTTAGGCATGTGCATAATGTGCTACATGACCATTGGTGGTTTGGGATGATTCAAGACTTATTATTGAAGTACCTTGGTGCTACTGTTGCTGTTATTTTGATTATTGAACCTTTCTTTTCTGGTCATTTAAGGCCCGACAGCTCAACTTTAGGGCGGGCAGAGATGTTAAGCAATCTTAGATATCATACTAGTGTCATAATTTCTTTATTTCAGTCTCTAGGAACTCTTTCTATCAGTGCAAGACGGCTCAGTCGTCTCAGGTCTGTTAGATCTTTCATTTCAGTTGTTTTTAGAAGTTGATGAGAGGCTTTTATTGCGTGCCTTATATGCAATACTTTATAAGATCCATTTTGTCTGCCTCTATGTTCTGACCTATCTGTATGTATTACAGTGGGTATGCTGATCGCATTTGTGAATTAATGGCTGTGTCAAGGGACTTAAGTTTGGTGGATGAGAAATCTTCCCTTCAAAGGAAAGCAAGTAGAAATTGCACAAGTGAAGCTAACTACATTGAATTTGATGGTGTGAAGGTAAATGAAATCTGCTCAATAATCTATCATCCTTGAATTCATATTGTGTTTATCATCTTTTATTAGTGATGGTGCCCCCAAATTCAGGTTGTGACTCCCACCGGTAATGTCTTGGTGGATGATCTGACTCTTAGGGTTGAATCAGGATCAAATCTTTTGATTACAGGTATCTGAACCTTCTCCTTAAATACTGGCCTTTCCTAGGGAGATACTACCAACATGCACATTCTTTTGATTACATTCTGTAGTCTCTATTACTGGTTGAAGTTTATTAAAAATCACAAATTTTAGAGTTGAATCAGGACCAAATCTTTTGATTACAGGTATCTGAGCCCTCTCTTTAAATGATGTTACCAACATGTACATTCTTTTTAGCACATTCTCTAGTCTCTTTTACTGGTTGAAGTCTATTAAAGTTCACAAATTTTAGTGGGTCCAACTGTTAGGAACCAAGAATTTTAAAGAGAATGAAAAGAAAGGTTTTTTATTCAATAGAATGAAAAGAACAAAAAATAGGAGAGCCTCTCTCCTTCAAGGGCTTGCATCTACAAAAATTCACCTCCCTTCTCCTTTCATCTCCTTCTTTCGTCTCCTTTCCTGTTTATATCTAAGTAACACCTCATGTAAATAACTCACGGATATTCCAACTATCTTAACTGATTTCGTATCCTAATAATACACTCCTCAAAAGTCAACCTTGTCCTCAAGGTTGGAACAGTGGAAGCTTGATCCTGTGGCTCATCTCCATCACCATAATCATTATCTATCCTTCCTGAAATCATTGTGATGCTGTCCTATCATTGGGAGGGAACCCACTGGTTACTGCATGCAAATTCAGGTATGGAGGCTTGGGTGGTGGTGGGGATGAGAGTGGTTTTTGTATAAAAGTCTCTGTACCCAGTAAGTTGAAATTCCAAGATTCCAATGTCATTGATGTTCCAACCACCTTCATTATCAAATCTAAGTCCAACAAAATTTTCTTATTTATAGTATGTAAATCTGAGATTGGGAAAAAATGATGCTTGGCTGCATCTCCAACTTTCTTATTGGTTAACTTTGTAATTGGGTTATCAAGAAATTGACCTTCACAGTCCATAATTTTTTCACTCTTTATTGATGCATCCCCCTCTTCCTCCATAATTTTTGTTTCTCTTGCAAATCTCACTTCCTTTTTGGTTTTTTCTTCACTATAGAGGGTGTGATTCTTCATTGCTGAACATTCTCATACATCTTGAACCATTTCCATAGCTCTAATCAAGTCCTTTGGATCTTGTGGTGGAATCTGATTTTGAATGTTAGATTGCATCCCTGCAAAGAAATATCCCTACAATTGATCTTCTAGTGTTTGATTTGCTGTGACACCAACCTTGAGGAGTTATAGGGTTGAATTGGTGATAAAGAAGGGAGGGTGGAGGAGGTTTTGAGTTCAACTCCCCTCACTAACACAAAAACTAACGTAATACTAACAACTAACATTTGCCGATCATAACAAAAAAAAAAAAATACCAACCTTT
>Ga0214545_1011245_pt1 | contig 12460 bp, 10 predicted proteins | sample CNSS4metaG_FD_160064 | JGI IMG/M metagenome (GOLD analysis project Ga0214545, IMG submission 160064) | Root nodule microbial communities from cowpea collected in UCLA plant growth center, Los Angeles, California, USA - CNSS4 | ecosystem: Host-associated > Plants > Roots > Nodule | place: USA... | reverse complement strand
TTGAATGGTTTTTCAACAGGTTAAAAGGTTGGCTGCAGTAGTCTTAAACTGCAACAAATTCAATCAGTTGATTTAGTTTTTAATCGACTGATTTCACTTAAGTCAAGTGAAATCAACCGATTGATTTAAAAATCAACCTATTTGACTTTCGTAACAGTTTGACTATAAAAGCTGTGATTTTCTCACTAAAATAGGCTATGGGGTGTCCCTCTTGGAGAAGCACGACCCCAATACCTACATTGGATGCATCACACTCAATCTCAAAAGTTTTGGAGAAGTTAGGAAGGGCTAAGAGTGGTGCATTGATAAATTTTTGTTTTAATGTTTCAAAAGTCTTCTCTTGATCTTTGCCCCACTTATAGACCACACCTTTCTTGACCAATTCATTTAGAGGGGCGGCTATGGTGCTAAAATTTGGCATAAATCTCCTATAAAAACTAGCCAACCCATGGAAGGACCTAAGCTCACTCACATTCTTTGGGGGAGGCCAATCCTTGATGGCCATCACCTTTTCTTGGTCCACATGGACCCCATGTTGATTTATCTTGAAGCCTAGGAAGATCACATGATCCATTCCAAACACACATTTTTCCATGTTGGCATATAAGGATGTCTTCCTTAATGTCTCTAACACACTCCTCAAATGATGCAAGTGGTCATCTTGAGACAAACTGTAAATGAGAATGTCATCAAAGTACACCACAACAAACTTCCCTAAGAACTCTCTAAGAACATGATGCATGAGTCTCATGAATGTACTAGGTGCATTGGTCAAGCCAAAAGGCATGACTAACTACTCATATAATCCAAACTTAGTCTTGAAAGAGGTTTTCCATTCATCACCTTCTTTAATTCTAATTTGATTATACCCACTCTTCAAGTCTATTTTGGAAAATATGGTTGCACCATGTAACTCATCAATTAAGTCATCTAACCTAGGAATGGGATGGCTATACTTGATGGTGATGTTGTTGATAACCCTACAATCTATGCACATTCTCCATGTTCCATCTTTTTTGGGGACAAGAATCATGGGCATTGCACAAGGACTCATGTTATGTTGCACTCACCCTTTTTCTAACAACCCATTCACCTGTTTTTTGGATTTCCTTAGCCTCCTCGGGACTAGTCCTATAGGCAGGCCTATTAGGCAAAGATGAGCCTTGTATAAAATCAATTTGGTGTTCTATACCTCTTAGGGGTGGGAGGCCCTTTGGAGGTTCTTGAAAAACATCTTGGAACTCATCTAAGACTAATGATAAGTCTTGGGGACATCTAGAGTGAGGACTTTGGAAAGAGGGGGAAGGTTCACTAGAATAGGCTAAGAAAATAGGTTTTTGGGCAAGCATTACCTTTTTCACCCCTTTGAGGGAGATCATGCTCTTCTTGGCCTCTTTGCCATGCCCTTGCACCTTCTTTTGCGCCTTCTCTTCCTTTATTTTCTTTAACATTTGAATTTGGTCCTCATTAACTTCTCTTGGTGAGAGAGGTAATAATGTAATCTTTTTGCCTTTGAAGTTAAAGGAAAACTTGTTGGAATGGCCATCATGAAAAGCTTTTTTATCAAATTTCCATGGCCTTCCTAGTAAACTATGAGTTGCTTCCATGGACACTAAGTCACATAATACCTCATCTTTGTAATTTCCAATGGAGAATTTGATAAGAACTTGTTTGTCAACTTTGATCTCACCTTCCTCACTAAGCCAAGATAGCTTATAGGGCTTGGCATGAGGGATGGTTTTCAAGCCAAGCTTGTCCACAACCCTTGTGATAACCACATTGACACAACTTCCACTATCAATTATGAGGGAGCAAGTTTTGTTGTTGATTTGGCACCTTAAGTGAAAAATATTTTCTCTTTGGTTTTCAAATTCTTTGGGCACTTGGCCTAACATGCGCCTAACCACCAACAAACCTCCTTCATTAGGTTTGATTTCATCCTCACTTGAAGATTGGGAAGAAGTGTGGGAGGAAGAACTTTTAGGGGAGGGGGAGAAGAATGCTCACTTTCAACTTCTCCCTTTGGGTTCAAGATCATGTTCCTTTTTGTTGGACAATTTGAAGCAATAGGACCATATCCCAAACATTTAAAACATTTGATGGAACTAGTTCTTGAACCTTGGGAAGAGTTTGAATTCTCATGGGGAACTCTAGGCGCACTTGACCTAGGTGGGTGGTCCTTGGAAGATGGTTTCTCATCCTTTTTTTCTTTTCCTTTCCAAGTCCTAGAGTAGTAGTCATTGTAAGGAGTACTCTTATTGGCATCTTGTTTCTTTTTCAATTGACTTTCAACTTTTAGGGCCAAGTGTAAAATTTTATCAAGAGTAGAGTACTCTTACAATTCAACTACATCTTGAACTTCTCTTCTAAGACCATTCACAAATCTAGCTACCTTTTTCTCTTCAATTTCAAATTGGAGTCCTACTTTGAGAAGCATGGACTCCATCATTTTGTAATATTCATCCACACACATGGACCCTTGTTGAAGCCTTTGGAGCTTCAATAGAGTCTCCCTCCTATAGTAGGAAGGAACAAATCTAGCGCGCATTAAATTGTTAATGTCCATCCAAGAGGCCGCAAGTGGCTCTTGGTTAATATTGTTCATACAAAATTGATGCCACCATGTCATGGCATAATCCTTAAATTCTAAGACTACTAAATCTACTTGCTCTTGATCACTAACTAAATGAATGTTAAAAATTTGGTCCACTTTTTGCTCCCATTCAATGTAGATGTTTGGATCATTCTCTCCCTTGAACTTTGGAATTTTGATTTGTGGAGGTGGCCTTTGTGGAAGTTGATTGCGCCTTTCCCCACCATCATGGTCGTGCCTTCTTCTTCTTCCACTATGGCTTGAATCCTCGAAAAAAGATCTCCTTCTTCTCCTTTCATCTTCTCTAAGTTCAAGCCTTTGAATGTGTTCTTGAAGGAAAATCTCACTTTGTCTCCTATCCACCCTTAATTAGTCAAAAGTTTCCCTCCTACTAACTTCCATTTCACGTAGGATGTTGGCAAGGGTGATTTGTTCGCTTTCTTGGGCCATAGGAGTCACCATGGAAGGAGAATAAGGTGAAGCTGATTCCTCCTCCTCTTCTACCTCCAAGATTGGATCCATATTCATGTTCCTACACCAAAACTCACAAAAACCGAGACAAGAAAGAGGTTAGTGAAGAAAAACAAGCTAAACCTGAGACCAAGTGTGGTCTTCAAAAGCACCAAAGTGTTTTTGGTCACACTCGCAAAGCACACAAGCAAGGCTAACACTCAAATCCTTCCAAACAAGTGAAAAACTCCTTAAAATTGATGAAAACCTTTCAAAAGCAAGACAAGTGGCTCGACCACAACACTCTAGGAAAGCAAGAAAATGGAAATAACTAAGACAAAACAAAGATTACCTAAGATAAGCAAGTAAAGCTTAAAACACACGAAAGTTTAACTTCTAAAGAAATTTATTTTAAACATAAAACTTGAACACGACTAAAGCAAGGAAAAGCACTTTTAAAGACTCCATGGAAAACATTTGAACAAGCTAAGATTATACCTCGAATCATGCATACACCAAGAAATATCACAACTCATGTCAAGAGGTGGAACTAATTTGCCAATATCACTCAAAATCCAAGCATAAAATTTGGTAGCATAACACCTAGTAAATATTGCCAAATGGAATCACCAAACAACACAAAAGCTCTCGGCCAAATAGGTTTTTGCCATGGAAACACTTTTTATTTTCAAAACTAGGTGCTTAAGATGACGAGAAAGATACTTTAGGGTGTCTTGAACACTTAGTTCCTTAAAAATTAGGTCAAAATCAATTTCAAGGAGCATACAACAACACAAGGCATAGATCTCATGCAATAGCTCAAATACTTAGAAATAAGAAAAAGAAAACTCAAATAAGTATATGACAAGAGACTCAAAAGTAGCTAGGAACATTTTAAGAAGACTTTCAACATGTGATGAAAATTTTTTAGAATGGTAACAACTAGCAAGCTCTCGGTTTTCAAGTAAGGAAAATCATACACTTCATATTCTCACTTCAAACAAGAACATACATCAAGAGATGGGTTTTTGGATACATAACCTCTTGTAGAGTGGGAAGAAAATGTGCACACCACTTGAACAAGCCAAAACTGAGAGGTCTCCAAGCCAAGAAAGCCACCAAAACAAAAGTTAACACAAGAAAAATACAATATTCAAGATAACCTAGGCTCTAGATACCAAATGACGAAGGATTATGTTGTTTTCTTTTAGATTTACGTAAGTTGTTTAAGAAAGCTTTTTGAAAATTCTCACTGGACATTAAGATAGCAAGTTTTCTAGATGTGAAGGTTCATTTCTCAAGCTCATGAAAGGAAGAAGAGAGTTGGATTCAAGTTCAAGTAGTCACGGTTTTTAACACAATTTAGAGAACAAAAATGAAAGAAGAAACAAATAAAATGGAAAGCATGGAAGATGGTGCAATGGAGGAAGCACGCCACTCATAGGGGGGATCTAAGTCAATCAAACCCTAGAGATGAGTGATGGTGCCACCACTTGCAAGCAAAATAAGGAAAAGGTGAGTTTCACTTCAAGGAAAGAGAGCTCACAAAATTTGAATGGTTGAAACACAAGGTTTATAACATCAAATAATCAATCCTTTTACAAGACAAGGAGCCCCCTTTAAATAGAAGTCCATAGGGGTCCTTTAGCAAAAACATAAACATCAAATGGATCAACTAAAAAACCCTTAACTCCTATGCTAGAATGCCACACGGCCAAAATGAGAGGTCTTGGTTGGTGGATGCATTTCCATGAGGATTCTAGGCCAAAAGAGGAAGGAGACCAAGTAGCCTTCAAAGGAATCAACCAAAAAGGCAAAAGGAGACAAGGTACATGTCTACTTTTGCTTTTACTTTATGCTTTTTGCTTTTCCCTCTCTCCTGCACATCATTCACATGCTCCAATCACCATGCACCACCTAGCATGCTCTACTTTCTTTAATTACCTACAAAAACAAGACAAACAATGATTAACATATTGGTTTAAGTTAAGCTAATCTTGGTCAATGGTCAACTTTGGTAAAAGTCAACAAGTCAACCAAAATAAGTTAACTAGAAACCAACTTAGGAAATTTTAAACTAAAGTAATGGAAAACAAAGATAAAGGTGATGGCATAGAAGGCTCCCCTCTAGACATGCTTCTAGTGATCCTTCTATAGAGGTCTCATAGTTGGTCACACCTTCATCAGAACCCAAATCCATCCATAATGACTAACAAATGTACAACCAATAAGCCAAATTGTGTTTCTTGTTATTTTGAGCACCTACACACTTATCAATATACTTCGCACGTTCATGCGTAAATGGAAAATAATTAATTATTAATTAAATTATCATATTAATGGCATAGGACTTGAACTCAAGTCCTCTCATCACAACTAAGTACTCTCAACCACATGAGCTAGTATTATTTATTGTTTTCTCTCTCCACATTAATTAACTTAGAGGTTCTCACCCTCGCATTAATTAAATAACATATATTTATTTATTTAATTTTTCCAGGTCTTACAATGTGGGACTTTAAATTTCTTTGTATTCCCTTTAGACAAATATATGCTATTTGGTGCTATTTATTTAGCATATTGTAATATGGACAGTAACATGTTCCTAATTTTCAAGAATGAGAAAAGGGTGACTATTAGACAAAAAAAAAAAGAACTAAAGAAAAATTTAATAATAAAGATTAAGAATGGTTAAAAGCTTTACCAACAACATAGAGGAAAAAATGCAAGTCATGGCTTTCATGAGCCAATACCATAATCCAGAAAGTATTATAGTAACATAATTTGAGTATTCATCAATTATATGTTTTTCACTAAATGTATTTTTTAATTATTCTAGCACATTCAATAAATAATATATAGTGTTGTTTCTCATTGCATATGTATGTATAAAATTTTAACTACAACTTTAGTATATTTGGAGATGAATGTATAAAATTCTTAGATAGGAATAAAGAGAGAAGAAAAATGTTTTATTTTTAATGCTTTTAGTTATAGAAAGATGAAAGAAACAGTGAGGAAGTTACTCACTTCCTTTTTTTTTTTTGTGTATGTGAATAAAATTCAACTATTTAAATCAACTAACTTTTAGACGCAGCGTTCATCTATATCACCTACATTTATTTTTATTTAAAAAATTTATGATTTAGTGACAGTTACATCTGTCACTAAATAATTTTTTTTTAAATATGATTTTATTGGCAGTTATAACCGTTGCTAAATGTTAAAAATATTTTTTTAAATTATAATTTTACTAACCGTCACATCAATCGTTAATCATTGAGTGATAATTTTTTAAAATTAATTTAGTGGCAGTTAAAAATGACTCTAATAATTTTATCGACAGTTATTGTGTTGTATAAAATCAACGTTGTTATACCTTTATGACACCAAATTCTATGTCGACTGGATAATTGACGGGAATAGGAATAGTAGCAGTTACAACCGCCATTAAGCGATATATATATATATATATAACCGACATTAAAAATTGAAATTTTAGTTGTGTTTGTGTCAAACTTTTAACGAGGACTACAACAACGATTCAAAAATTATTGTCAGATGATTGTATTAACCCTCGTAGAAATTTCTACAGTAGTGTGAACATTCTAATAAAGTAATTATAAAATATAATTGATTATATTATATTAAAACTCATAATTAATTATGTCTATTTAAATAATGTGATAATACTAGAATAATATAATATTTTATCAAGTTTTGTTTGTGTTGGCTTTTAGGATTTTAATTTTTTAAATCAATGTCTACTATGTTTTAATAGAGGTTAAAATTTGACATAATATTTTGATTTATTTTTCTGAAATATATGTATTTTTTTTCTATTATTAAGTCCTTATATTGATTTTGTTTCATTTTAATTTAAAGTTTATTTTAAGTTTAACTTATATTTAAAAAAAATATGTTTTATGTTAAGTTCTTTTACAAAATTATAAACATTGGTCGATATTAAATAATTAATAATTATTTTATAACATTCTTTTCCTTATTCAGAATTACAAAAACAAATACAACAAAGAATTTTCATCCCGATTATTTAATTTTATCACCACCATTCACCTGCACAACCATTAAAGATCCATCCCATCAACCAAAAATCAAAGATTCAATCATCTACATTTATCAATCTTCACTTCTAAATAAACACAGAATAAACCAGAAAGAGATCATAAACTTTTACTCTGCACCAAATTGCAGTATTGCTTCTTCACCAAAGGCCTGTAATTGGAGATACTCGTTATCTCATTCACGAACTCAATCACCTTGCTCACGTTTTCGCCCTCCATTGTTGCGCGTCTCAGAGCCTTGTATATCCCACTCTACAACGTTATTTAGTTGAAAACCCTCGTTGATTGCCAAAGATCGAAGTCGCTGAGTTGAGGAGAACGAAACAACAACGTGGATGTTGTTCGTCGAAGAGAGAAACCAACTAGGGAGCAAATTCTCGAAGAGAGATGAAGGTGGCCAAGAATTTGTGGTCAATTTCTCTCAAAGAGATGGAGGATAATGAGTCCAAAGATGGAAGAAAGTGCTAAGGGATGATGGACTTTTTTTGGAGGAGTTTCTTCACCTTCCTTCTTTCACTTGGTTGTGTAAGAAGTGCAAAAGAGATGTATTTCCACTCTAATCAATTGGTGACTTGTGTTTCTCACACAAAGGGTCACACTAAAGTCATATAGCCCAAAATGGAGACGAGAATAAAATAAAAGGAAAATGATTTTTTGACTACTAAATTTTGACAATTTTCTCTTACAACCTTAGGTGGCATCTTCTAAATGGTTCTTCATTTATCCATTTTCTCATTTTCAATATTCCAAGACCACTTAGAAGATGACATGTCATGTTGTAAGAGAAAGTTGTCAAAATTTAGTAGTCAAAATATCATTATCCAAAATAAAATGTATTTATTTTGCTGCATTGAGAATTTCTTGACTCTCGCTACTCTAGTAATACGAGCTAACATTTGATTAAGCAAATGTTCTTCAAATTATGCTTGACAAGATGTTTTTTTCTTTTCTTCTTGTACTATTTGCATGGTTGTTGGTCATCCCTTCTATTGCCTCTTAGCGTAGAAAAATCTCAACCAACCCTAATCTAACTTTACTAATTACACCTCCAGATTTAAATAAAATCTAAAAATTACAAATTTATGATATACAAAATAAAATAGAAAGAATGATAATTTTGTTGAATAAAAACAGTTTTGTCTTGTTATATTTTTTGTGATTTTTTCTATTCTTACTTATTTTTTATCTTAGTCATTCATTCACTCATCATCATCCACTTCTCGAAAAGAATTCATCTACGGATTTGTATGACTTGTATTAAAAGGAGTGTAAAATCACCCAGATTAAAGATTGAACTCACATTGTAATTACCTGGTAAATCTAAAGGAAAATGATAGAATGACTATCCATTTTTACTACTTCCTTACTCCCTTACGTGGAAAATGGTTTTTAATTCTTTTTACTTTCAAAAGAGCCACTGGCACGTGAGTGAATGAAGGTTAAAAAAGTTAATCTAACCTACCATTAACTTTATCATTTGGCCGTCACAATAAAAAAAGAAGCGGTGCCATTAACTTACCATTTTGTTGTCACCGTGAAAAAAAATCTTCGCAGAACCTTGGATACCATTCACACGGCGCCAGAATACTTCTTTCTTCTCCACCGTGCCTGCGAAGTTCAACATGTCAATCGTCTCATATGCACACATTTTTATTCACCTAATCCACAGTCACTGATAAAACCTTACTGTATATGATATTTCTAGACAGAATATCTGGTGACCATAAAATTAATAACTGGTGACCTTCCTTGAATTTTTTACACAATTTTTTCACCCCTAATATGTTGTTAAGAAGTCCACAACTACAACCTTCTTAGTGTCCTAGAATACATCGATGACATTTATAAAATGTATATTTACTAATTGTTAGTTGTGGACATCCTTACAACATGGTAGGGGTGGAAAAGTTGTGCAAAAAGTTCAAGGAAGGTCAGCAATTATTAATTTCATGATCACCAGATATTTCATCTAGACTTAATTTATATGTGTGGTGGATTTTGTGGACCAATTATCTCGCAACAATATTTAGTAAGTTCAACATACCTTGCAAACATGCTTTTAGGGTCATGGGTGTGACTGTTAGTGGGGAAAAATTGAGTACCCAAACACCAGACCCTAATTGATATTTTTGTCCAAAAAGTTATGGGTAGGTCACCAGGTAATATATCATGGGTCACCAGTTAATACAGTCACTGTTATGATGTGTTTGATCAAGTGCTTGTGGGCTAATTATTCCTCACAAAAATCTTTAACCAGTAAATATACCTTTTATAAATGCCATCGATGCATTCTAGGACACTAAAAAGGTTTTAGTTGTGGACTTCCTAACAACATATCAGGGGTGAAAAATTTGTGTAAAAAGTTCAAGGAAGGTCACCAGTTATTAATTCTGTGGTCACCAGATATTCTGTGTAGAAATATTATATACAACGGTTTTATCAGTGATTGTGTATTAGGTGAATAAAAATGTGTGCATATGAGACGATTGACACGGTGAATTTCGCAAGCACGGTGGAGAAGAAAGAAGTATTCCGGCGTCGGTGTGAATGGTATGCAAGGTCCTGCGAGAATTTTTTTCACGGTGACGACAAAATGGTAAGTTAATGGCATCGCTTCTTTTTTCACTGTGACAACAAAATGATAAAGTTAATGATAGGTTAGGTTAACATTCTATAACCTTCATTCAATCACGTGCCAGTGGCTCTTTTGAAAGTAAAAAAAAAAAATTAAAAATCATTTTCCACGTAAGGAAGTAAGGAAGTAGTAAAAAGGGGTAGTCATTCTATGATTTTCCAAATCTAAATCTTATTGGTTATTCTTTATTTTGTTTAAGACTTGGAAAGGTCTGTTACTCCTTTGTTGATGTTTGGAGCTTCTTTGCGTGAAGATCTTTCGTTTCTCAAGTAACATCGAACTGAATCTCTAAAGTGAAGGATATCTTCCATTTTATTGATTTGCATGTTGGATTTTGAGGTTTTTTTCCCAAACTGGTGCAATTTAATTATGTATTTCCCGAAATGGTGCAATTTTTTTTTAAATTCCAGCGAAGGGTAAGTCGTGCCAAGGTGGTGCGATTTCAGTATGAAAAAGTCGTGCCAAAATGAGGCGATATTAATTAAAATGAGTTGAAGTCGTGCCAACATGGAGAGATTTATGTGTTATGAAGAAGTCGTGCCATATTCAGACGACTTTAATTAACATTTTAAGCAAAGTCATGCCAATATGGGAAGACTTCAGTATTAAATTGTTAATGAATAAGTCGTCCCATATTGGAGAGACTTCAGTGTTGTATTGATAATGAAGAAGTCGTACCATATTGGGACGACTTTAGTTCGAATAAAAATTAAATATTTTTTAGTCATATTAATTAGTTAAAGATAATGATGATGTTGTTGTCTTTGGTTTATATTTCGTTATATCAACCAAAGATAATGATGATGACGATCCAGTTCAGAGCCCTCAATTAAGACCTAGACGACACAGAAGAAGACCTCCTTGTGGCACAAGCTCTCATAGATAACTTTCATGCCTTATTATAACAAACCAAAACATCATGAAATTTTTAATTACTTATATGCATTATTATTTAACTAATTAATATGACTAAAAAATATTTAATTTTTATTCGAACTAAAGTCGTCCCAATATGGTACGACTTCTTCATTATCAATACAACACTGAAGTCTCTCTAATATGGGACGACTTATTTAACAATTTAATATTGAAGTCTTCCCATATTGGCACGACTTTGCTTAAAATGTTAATTAAAGTCGTCTGAATATGACACGACTTCTTCATAACACAAAAGTCTCTCCATGTTGGCACGACTTCAATTCATTTTAATTAACATCGCCTCATTTTGGCACGACTTCTTCATACTGAAATTGCACCACCTCGGCACGACTTACCCTTCGCTGGAATTTAAAAACAAAAATTGCACCATTTCGAGAAATACATAATTAAATTGCACTAGTTTGGAAAAAAACCCATTTTTTCTTTTAATTTCTGTCCCAGCCCAAGTACACGGCCCCCAGCAAGCCTGATGGCCGCTTACTCCAAGCCCTGTCCCAGCACAAGTACACGGCCCCCAGCAAGCCTGATGGCCGCTTACTCCAGCCTGATGGCCGCTTACTCCAAGCCCTGTCCCAGCACAAGTACACGGCCCCAAGCAAACCTGATGGCCGCTTACTCCAGACCTGGTGCCGCTTACTCCAAGCCCTGCCCCAGCACAAGTACACAGCCCCCAGCAAGCCTGATGGCCGCTTACTCCAAACCTGGCGCCGCTTACTCCAAGCCCTGTCCCAGCACAAGTACACGGCCCCCAGCAAGCCTGATGGCCGCTTACTCCAAACCTGGCGCCGCTTACTCCAAGCCCTGTCCCAGCACAAGTACACAGCCCCCAGCAAGCCTGATGACCGCTTACTCCAAGCCTTGTGGCCAGTTACCCAACCAAAGTCATGCCAGCCTACATGCATTGACTGAACACCTTCCCCAGAGCACGGTCCTCGGCAACCTCTGTACCCCACGTTTCAGATATCTCTTCGCCAAGTAGCCCAGATTCGTAACGCAGCCAGTCAACCCCATAGATCCTCATAGCCGAGTACCGGATACCGGAAACCCCCAAAGGATCCTCTGGTAATTTCCCCCAAGAAGCACTGGATCCAAGAATAGCCAAAAAAGGGATGATTGGGCCAGAAAGCCCATTCCAGGTAGGACCCACAGGTAAAATAGTATAAATAGCACACTGTTCTATGCATTGATTACGCATTAAATTATTCAGATTCCCTGACATCACCAGTGCTGACTTTGGCATCGGAGTGTCTTTTGCAGGTCACCTGCTCCGCCCTAGAATCACCCTGAAGCGCCAGAAGAAGGACCGAGATCAGCTACCCGAAGCCTCCAGGTGGTTTGTGAACTACAACCTTTGGCCTCGTAAGAACATTTGGCGCCCACCGTGGGGCCGAAGAGTACTTCACAGATCCAAGACAACAATCCAAGAAAACAAGATGGTTTCCACAAGAAGTAGGACAGCGGACGTTCCCCCCGTGGTCCCAACTGTTGAAGCTGGGGACCCCGGACCAGCATCGGAGATTTCCCGCATTTTGGAAGCCCAAGCCAGGATGCAACAAGAATTCGCGGAGTACAAGAAAAGAAACGCAGATGAAATGGAGGCATTGAGGGAGGAAAATTCTCGCCTTAGACAGAAGATAGAAGCAGACCAAGCGGCTGGGGAACCCTACCAACCTCGGTCAAGGGCGGATGTCCCCCCAAACTCAAGGGTCACTGCCCCTCCCCACTCAAGAGTTGACATCCATCCAACTGAAGACGAAA
>Ga0214545_1011242_pt1 | contig 12465 bp, 3 predicted proteins | sample CNSS4metaG_FD_160064 | JGI IMG/M metagenome (GOLD analysis project Ga0214545, IMG submission 160064) | Root nodule microbial communities from cowpea collected in UCLA plant growth center, Los Angeles, California, USA - CNSS4 | ecosystem: Host-associated > Plants > Roots > Nodule | place: USA... | reverse complement strand
TATATATATATATATATATATATATGAAGAAAAATGTTAGAAAGTCTTAATTAACTATTTTGGACAAAAGTCAAGCGAAAGCATTTTGAACTAAATTTCAAAATACTTTTATGTTGATAGACAGATTGTTTGACTAGTTATACACATTTGCTAAATTATTATAAATGGTAAACGTTAGTTATTATTTGAAAACGTAACAATAATAATACTTGTTAAATATTTAAAAAATAGTATCATGATTGTCATTTATATATAAAACTTTTCTTCATTATATATTTTTTTTCACGGCGAAAATAAAATGTATAACGATATATCAATTATATATAAAAATATTCTTCTTCATATTTCTTTTGCAATTTAATAGAAATTGAATATATATTCAAACTTAACAGTATTGTCATTCTTGTTGAATTTTCTACCATTATTTATCAATAACACAAATATTTGCCATAATTTAACTTGTAATCTTTAAGAGCTTTTCACTACCAAAAATTAATATATATTCATATATAAAGAAGTTACTTTAATTTAATTAAAAAATTATAAAAAAAAGTTAGTTTCAAACAAAATATTTTAATTAAAAATACATAATATCGTATAAAAATTAATATTATTACTTGGCCTTGACTTAAATATTATTAGTTCAAATTAGAGGCAGTGGCTGTTTCTAGCTAAATTTCAAAATTCCATTACATTTAATTAAAACAAAAAAAAATTATAAACTTGATTTCTAATGTTAAAAGACACTCTCCATACATTTGAGAATTAATCTTATTTTTGGACATTATTATCATTGTCATGTTACTATCCTCACAAACAATAATATTATCAAGACACAAATTGTCACTATTATTATTATCATTATTTTTGTAAATGTATCCTTAAACTAACTTATAGGTAGCAAACTTTCTAAATAAGTATATATTTTGAAATTAAAATTAAAGATAAACTAAAATATGATTCTTTTTTAATTTTATTTGAAATTTAAAACTAAAAATACAAGGAAGGATACATTCGGTTTAACATAAACACTTTAAAAGACTAAAATATAACCTTTTAAAATTTAAGCGTCAAAACTGAAATAAAAAATACAAATAAGAAAATAAATCAATTCTAACCAAAAACATATCACATAATTTTGCGTTCAAGCATATATTAGTTGAATCACTCTCCTTTTTTTTCTCTCTTAAAAATGCATGCAATTTTTATACATTTTACACTATTTCAACTTATCTTAAGTAGGTAAAAGAAAATATAATTTAGTTAGACTGACTCTATGGTAAAAAACAAATCATGATACAAGTGAAGCAACAAATAGTTATTACATTTTCTCATGTTATTACTTTAATTTTGACACCAACAATTTTTTACACACATTTTACATCCATTATTTTATCCTTCAATTTCTTTCTTTCTTTATAAATACAAAACTTAATTTTTTTTAATGATCAAAATATACTTAAAAATAAGTTGTCAATCGGTGCGGGCAAAAACAAACTATTTTTTTTTTAATTAATTGAGAAGAAGAAGGTAGTTCACAGTTAAAAAGGTTTAAAATCAGCAGTTTAAAAGGTGAAAACTATTAGGTAAATTTTCTATTAAAGTAAATGAAAAATATATAAGTAAAGAAAAATAAATTCACATAGTTACCTTTCAAGAGCAAGAGTTTATTCTAAATTATTTTATTTAGAAATTTATGCTCAGAATTAAGAATAAAAAATAGGTAAAAATAAATAAAAAGTCAAACTAAACAATACCTGTAATGTAGTATGGTTGAGAGTGATGCTGAAAGGGTATGACAACTTCAGGCCTGAGATTCTGAAACTCTTGCAAATAATTTGAACAATAAGTGTTGTAAATATCAGAATCAACAATAGCATTCTTTTTCCCATGCAGATAATCTTCTTCTGCTTTCTCTTCTCCTTTGCAAGCAATGAAATCTTGCACAGACTTGAATCCTAGAGAGGGAAACTGCAACATCTGGTGTTGGCTTCTGAATCTCTTGAGTTCATCCAACACTTTCTTGTACTCATTGTAAACCTTTGTGTACTCTCCATAAGGGCCATGAATAGGGTCTCTTTGTCTGCAACATGCTTCCCATGTCAATGAATCCACCACTCTTCTTCTATCCTCCTCTCTTGCATTCTTTACCAACTTCGTTATGTTGCTCACACCAAAAACCTTGTGCACTGCGTGAAACTCACGGCTTCTGTTTGATGGAAAGTAAGGTGCCAATATGCAGTTTTCACTGCATTTCTTCCTTTGATGCTTGCATGCCGCACATGCAGGATGCATTCCGCTGCTATTTCTTTGCATCTGTCAAACATGTTTCAAAATTTCATCATTATATAAGGAATCATACACAGATAAGAGTAGAAGAAAATGTTTGATACTGTCATCTGATAAATTTTATGCTATGTTCTGAGTTGTTTATTGTTATGCTATGTTCTAATGATATAAAAGAATCAAAACAAAAGAAGAATGAGAGGAAGAGTATATATGATAATGGTGGCATGCATGACATGCAGTAAAGTTTTTGTATCTGTTCTTGTTTAGAAGAAAAACAGTGAGACAAAACAGAAAATGTAGTAAAATTTAAGATACAAACCTGGACCAAAAATGTTTAATGTCTTGAATTAAGGGAATGAAACATCAATATGGGTAGAAATAAGATATATATAAATATTAGGAAGAAAAACTGTTTGGTTTAGGAAGAGCACGAAAAGATGGTTCAGGTTCACGTCTCTTGGAGGGAAAATTATTTATATAGGAAGAAGTCTAAGTAAACTCTAGATGAAGGGATAAAGGCAAGTGTTTAGGAGATATTCACGCATTAATTATCTTATTAAAGAGATTAAAAAAAAACTATAATTCTAATTATTTGTATTATTATTATTGGTTTGTCACCTTCCCCTCTTGCTGTTTTTTAATGTAGAACAAAAACCAGTAAGCTATTTCTTAGTTTAAAACTTTTACAAAAATTTGTTTTTTTTATTATTTAATTTGAGTATGGTTTTTAAGGGTTTAATTAGAATGTTGTGATGGTGTATAAAAAGTGGTGATCATTGAATCATACATGATTATAGTCTGTGTTGTTGACTGATTAAGCTTGTAGAGTTGCTCATGCAACTTTTGCTATGAGTCATTAAATAATCATTCGGCATCTTCATGTTCTTGACATGAGGCAAATCGGTAAGTTTAACATTTTTTTATTGTGTTTTATTTCTATATATATATTATGATTTCTTAGAACACATTTGAACTAAAAGAGTTATTTATAGAATATTTATCTCTTTACTATCTTGAAAAAATATTTTTTTTAATTATGAGAGTAGATTTAACTTAATGGTGCGTCAAACTTTCTTTCTTAATTTTTGTTTTCAAAAATTATATTTAACAATTTACAAAATAACAAAATAAATCATATTTATATTCCATTTACTTGAATTAATTTTTAATAATAGAATTTGAATGATGTCTTCCTAGTTTTGTTTTGAGGGACATAATTAACTTTAGCATTTTACATTTATAGTCTTAAAATATTTAGTTAAATGATTTTAGTTTAGTTTTATGAAAAATTAATTAAATTTGATAGAGTAGTAGTTATCTAAATGTAATGTGTTTAGTTATTTAAGTTTTTCAAAATCATGGGTAAAATCTCTCTGTTTACATAAACAAATCCATTCATAAACTTTAATATAAATTATATTTTTATCAAATTTTAAGAAGGTCAAATTAAAAAAAAAAATCTCTAATATGAGTTTATTGAAGGATAAGAAAATAAAAATATATTATTTTAAGAAAAATGTTAAATAATAAATAAAATAAATAACATGATCGTATGTCAAACAAATAAAGATTAATTTACATTTTATTTTATTTTATTTAAATTTATTTTTGAATTTGAAATTTATTTATTTTTTCTCTTTTTATTTGAATTTTCATATAACATTTAGAAATTTGAAACACATCTCATTTCTTATTGATGTATGAATACAAATATGAAATAATTCTAAAATAAAATTTCTTGTTTTAGGGAAAAAAAACCTGCATGTCGATTAATCTAAAAGAAAAATATTTGTTGGAACTTTTTCCATAAATGCACAAACAAATAGTTTGTGTAAAACAAATAGGTGTGCGCAAATGTTCGTAACTATGGCAGCTTCCACAGTAGTATTGCAACTTTTCAGTCCCTAACATGCTCATGCGCCAATGCAATTTCGATCTCTCTGGCAACTTGCAAAACTAAACTTAAATTAAAAATTATTTTTAAAATGTCACAAGAACATGCTAGGTTAAGTGGTAAAAGAAGTGTTATAAAAAATGTGTCAACGAATCATTTACTTAATCTAAAATTAGCTTTATAGCGATTTTGAATGCTTCTTGTCATAAGTTTGACTCTCATAAGTTGAACATCTTTTCATATATCTATATTATGAAATAATCTTCCTTCAAATCTCACACCACACGCATTGCTAAGAGTAATTACAATTACTTACTCCATATTTGTTTTCTTGTATTTTCTTTTATGATTTCAGATTTTAGTAATTGATGATATAAATAGTCAACCCATTTATTTATAAGTTGTAACCATATGTATTGAATTTTAGAATCTTATCTTATTTTTTCTATAAATCAAGAAAAATGATTCACTGTTAGAACTAATCATACACTAAAAAAAAATATTATGTAATTCATAAAATTCGTATGTAAATAGATATTATTAATAGATTACATACAAAAATAAATCTATATTTAAACTAAGTGTTGGTAAACTTATATAAAAAAGAAAATTTGTATATAATTTTACATACGAAATTTTTCATAGATATTAAAATCTGTATGTAAATTACATACGAATTATTCTGTATGTATTTTTTGATGAGTTATATACGAAATATTTCGTATGTAATTTATATAAAAAAAATTTGTAAATAATTGACCAAAATATATATAAATATATGTATATATTTCATACGGAATAATTCGTATGTAAATTATATACGAAAAAAAATATGTATGTAATGTTAAAAACTACATGTTTTTATTTCCAAATTTTTTATATTTCCTGTTAATTGCAATGAAATTTCACTAATAGCAACAAGTAACATTTTACTTCATCCACATCCAAGTTAATTATAAACAACATAAAATTCAAATAAAAGATATTAACATTATCCAAATCCAGAGATAAAATCTCCATCATCTTCAAGTGACTCTGTTTTTCTATTCATCGGACTTTTCTTCACTTCTTTCTTTTCTTTTAATCTTATTTTTTACGTTTCTTTCTTGTTCATCTAATTTATACCTTGAATCGTTTCATTTTTTCTGATTAAATTTGTGAACTAATTAAATTTGTGTTCAATGAAATACATCCTACAACAAAATTTAAAAAACATATTTCTAAGTGGACTCTTTTAAGAACAACCTATCCATTTGCATGTAAAAGTTACAGTGATTTTGTACCTATAACACCTTCTTTCGAAATAGTTTAGTACAGGAAATTAATTGCAACAAGTAAGGAAGCTTGTGGAATATTCAACATGTGAAAATAGTCATATCACTAAGAGTGGACAAAAATTTGAGATCCAATTTATAATAACCTAAATCTGTATTAATTTTAGTCCATTTAAATGGATTTGGATTTATCATAAATCCAAATCCGTATTTGTGGATTCTAAATCCAATCTACTTGAATAAATTTGAATCTACTTAATTAGATTTGAATTGGATTTAGATTCAATCATCTTTTAGATTTTGAAAATTCAAAATCAAAGTGCGTCTAAGTCCATTAAGGTAACTGAGGATCGATTCGAATCAAGTTAATCTAGGTTTAAGGTCGAGCAGAGTCGAGCTAGAGCGAATGTTGAGCCAAGTTAACTTAAGGTGAAAGTTAAGCCAAATTGGTCTAGGTAAAATCGAGTTGTTCCAACTGAAGCTGAAATTGAGTTTGTCTCAAGTTGAAGCTCATGTCGAGTTTGTCTAAGCTGAAAAATCAAGTAGAGTTAGCTTGGTTTGAAGGGTCAAGTTATATTGGCTTGGGTCGAAGGTTGACACGTGTTTGTCTAGATCAAAGATCGAGACAAGTCAGTTTAGACTAAAGATCAAAATGAGTTGGTTAAGGTCGTAGGTTGAGCTGAGTTATCTTAGACCATTACTAACTAAGTCGTCACAGGTCAAAGTTAAAACTAATTTCGTCCAGATCAATGAGCAAGTTGTATCAGCTCAAATCAAATATAAAGTTGAGTCGATCCAAATTGAAGATTTATATTCACAAAATTAATGTAACAAAATTACAAAAAATGAAGTTGAAGATGTATGTTCTTTCGAAAAAGATTACTAATTTTATTTTCATAAAGGAAGGTATAATATATATATATATATATATATATATATATATATATATATATATATGTGTGTGTGTGTATATATATATATATATATATATATATATATATATATATATATATATATATATATATATAAATATATATTTTCTATCTTTTAAAAAAAAATATATATATATATATATATATATATATATATATATATATATATATGTGTGTGTATATATATATATATATATATATATATATATATATATATATATTAATTTACATGTATCCAAGATCATCAACGTTGTCTCCAATAGAACTAAATAATGATTTATTAAGCAAGGTTAATGATGTGATTGAGCAAGATTTATGTTCATTCTTGAAATATTGACAACATGTGATTGAGCAAGAAAATAACAGTTTTTGGAGAAAATTTCCACTATCAGACAAAGTCTGTCCTTGATATATACTTTTTATTTATTTATTGAATTTTCTTTTGGAATTTCATTACTCATCACAATAATAGCACCAATCATATCCACCTTAATTCTCAACTCTCAGTTTTATTTCCTTGCAGAGAGAAAAAAAATGTAGAAGTTCAGAGTATTTTATATAGTTTTGAAAAGGTAAAATTTCAACTAACATAGATATAAAGGATAACATGTAAACTAAATAAACCTTGATTAATCAATGATGCTCAAAGATGAATAGAATCAATTAATGATTTGTAAGTTATAAAAAAAATTATTTGTAAGTTAGTAACAATGTGTGTTTAATGAAATGTATTTAAAAGAAACTTTCCGATTAACGTTGTGCACTGGGAATAAACTTTTGGGTCTGTAGCGCGCAGCGGGTAGTAATGCGTGATTATTTTATGACAAGGGTACTCTTCACGCATCAACAATCATAAGAAAAAAATGAAAATTAATTGAAAAAAACAAATTATAGAAAAAAAATGAAAATTAATTGAAAAAAACAAATTATTTGTATAGGTGATGTTATCTAGAAATATATAAATAACTATACAGAGAGAATTTCATTTTTGATGTCACATTTATTTTTTAATTTTCTTTTGTAAATTAAAACAATTATTTTATTTAAATATAAATTAATAATAATATATAAAGATATTATTATTAAAAGTATAATCATAAATTAAATATTAATATTTTTGAAATTTAATATATAAATATATATATATATATATATATATATATATATATATATATATATATATATATTAGTTAATATAATTACAAAAAATATAAATAATAAAAGTTAACGAGTAATTTCATATTAATTAATTAATAATATAAAATAAAACACAACCATTTATATAAACTCATATATATATATATATATATATATATATATATATATATATATATATATATATATATATATATATGTATATATATATATATATATATATATATATTCTATTCTTATTTCAGTTTAAACATTATTTAACAAGTAAAATAAAAATTAACATTATTAAGTTAAATTTTTTATGCATTAATTTTGAATAGGAAAATAACAGAAAATCCCATCTTTCAGACAAAGTCTGTCTTTGATTTTTTTTTTTTATTTATTGAATCTACTTTTGGAATTTGGACAGATAATCCAAATTTCCTTAATTCTCAATCTCTGTTTTATTTCGTTGCAGAGAAAAAAAAATGTAGTAAAATTTTAACTAACATAACATAAATATGATAGTGTATAGAGGGAAACATAACGATTACATATGATTTCAATGCATAAATTTTGATTCAAATATTATCTAAGATAACAAAAAAATCAATTAATCATTTGCAAATTAGTAACAAGTTAAGTTTGATTAAATGTATTTAGAAGAACCTTTCCAACTAAATTCAGTTCTGAGAATTTGAATATGACAATCATAGTCTAATATTGTGGTCTTTGTCAAAATGAAATTATGATTGAGAAGCTTTAGGACCGTCTTGTTGTTGTGCAGCGGGTGGAAAGGCGTGAATTATTTTATGACGAGAGTACTCTTAACGCATCTACAATTATGAAAAAAAAAAAGGAAAAGTGTATTGAAAAAATATTATTTATCGTATGCTATTTTATAATATAATATAATATAAAATATCTCGGTTATAACAGGTTAAATATGTTTTTGGTTTCTTAATTTTAAGTGAACTTTAGAATTAATGCATTTCAAAATTTTGTTAAATTTATTTGACATTTCAAGTCATGTGTTATGTCAGATACGATTAGGGATGTCAATGGGGCGAGTAGAGTACGTGTAATAACTCTCCCATATCCTACCCGCTGGATAAATATCCGTCCCGTACCCGTACCCATATCCGTCGGGTATCCGTTATGCCGGTACCTGCCTATTTTTTTCATATCCGCGGGTATCCACGGGTACCCGTAGATATTTACAAAATTATTTGAAAAACAGATATTTAATCATAAATTTAAATAAAATAAAATAAAATACATCAATGTCATAAATTTTGAATAAAATTCAAATAAACTTAAGTTCATACAAGTCTAAATAATTATAAAAGTAAATATAAAATGACGTTCAACACAATGAAAATTCTTTAATTAGTGGTTTGATCAAAAGGTCCACTTTTTCCAATTAATTCCTAAAAAAAAACAAAATAAACAAATAATAAACCTCAATTGCCACGTGCCAAGTATTCTTATTTTGATATATATGATTTGATGTATATGCCCAATTTCAAATAAAGGAGAGAGAAGAATGTCAAGGGGTGTACTTGGAAGAAGACAACGTACCAATACTTGAACTTTGAAGAATGAAGACAGAAGACAAGATGTACAACTATTTTTAATATTTGTTTCCTACCCATTGCGGGTTTTATCCGCGGATACCCGCGGGTATGGATTTTTCTGACATCCCTAGATACGATACATGTGTTAGGTTTATAGAGGACGTATCACTAGGGAGATACAACACCAATGAGACCTGAGCTCAACCACATAAGACATTGACATCACTCTCAACCCAAAACCTTAAGACAATGGGTTTACGGGTGTTTATTCTTATATAGTGTTCTACTTTCTCATTTATAGCCAATGTGGGATTTAGACTCACACTTAAATTCTTAACAATCTCCCCCTCAAGGGTGAGTCCCTTCAACCACATTGGTACACTCCCCCTCCAGCGAGCGGAAGCATTCCCAACCACGAGTACTCATTTTCTGTCCTTTTTTGTACCGTCGTTCTTCTTAACGGGACACGCTTACCTGCCAGGAAGACTTTCGATACTAGAACCATATTGCACTCGTCTGAACCGATTTTAACCATCGACTCTGATACCACTTGTTAGGTTTACAGAGGGGGTTTCACTAGGGAGAATAAACACCAATGAGACCTAAGCCCAACCACATAAGGCATTGACACCACTCTCAACCCAAAACCTTAAGGCAGTGAATTTATGGGTCTTTATTCTTATATAGTGCTCTACTTTCTCATCTCCTAACATTCTTAAAATAAACATATTATTGTTATTGCGTGAATCTAAATTAAAACTATATGTACTCAAGTTGTTAACATAAAAAATATAAATTATTGTCTGCCATCAAAAAAGTATTACTATAAGAAAACTCTTAAATAATGACAAATTTTAATAGCCAAAAATATGTTTGACCAATTTCTTAATTAGAGATCAATTTAGAGACCAATTGTTTTGGTAATAAAAAAATCTTGATAGCTAATGTTAGTGACCAATTTAGAAACCAATTATTTTGGTAATCAAAACCTTAGATAACTAATGTTAGTGACCAATTTAGAAACCAATTCATAATAAAAATATTTTAATTATCAATTTAGAAACTAATTATAATTTTTTTTAATTATTTTAGTTGCCAATATTTTTTAGTTTTTAAATTGGTACCTAAATTGGTCATTATATAATGACTAATTATTTTTTGTCACTAAAATTTGTCATTATTCAAAAGTTTTCTTGTAGTATACTACGATGTTATAAATTATATATTCCACTACTCCACTGAGAAATATCGATAAAGTATCTTAAAGTTTCAGACACGGATCTGTGACCTAAGTTGATGTATCGATGCATCATAACCATATTGACTTGACAGATGACACAATACTGACTTGACACGTGGCATAAATGATTTTCATAAAAAATTAAAAAAAATCAAAAAAATGAAGAGTTGACATGTGGCACATAATTAACCTTGTTAACCCAGTACTAATACAAAAATGACTTAATTGTTACACATTTTAAACAATATAGACATAATTGAGACTAAAAAAAAAAATCTAGAGATCTATTTGAGATTTTAGTATAAAGACGTGGACCAAAGTATTTTAACTTATAAATTAGTAATAACATATTAATATATTATCATTAAAAGTATGAGTATGTATTTAATAATAATGACGTGTTACACATTGTTGAATTGAAACGAGTATATTTAAAAAAATCAAAAAAATTAAAAAAGTGACGTGTGACAATTACTATTCATGATGGTTAATGATTTAAATGGTATTAGTAAAAAATGACCAAATTAAATAAAATTAACGAAAATTGAAACCTATTTAAATATAAAAAACAAAATTAGAACTTATTTGATAAAACTTGACGAAAATTAAAAAAAAAAATATTTTAACCTAATTTCTAATATAAACATTTAATAATTTCTACTTTTTTAATATTTTTATTTATTATTTAATTTTAAAAAAATTTCATATGAAAATGTTTGCTTAATCAGTTTAACAATGTCGTGTCCTCCGTCCTGCTTCGCATCTTAACAATGAACAAACACATAGCATTGTAATGCTAAGAACAAGTTTTTGTGCAACCGACTCAACATTATAAAAATGCACCTATAATTTGTTTTCGATGAATTTTTTAAAATATATTTTACAGATAATTTAAACTGTTTTATAACAAAATGGTTTTTTACTTGCTCGTCAAATTTTACACCAAGTTCAAAAATTCTTCGTACAAACACAGGCAAGGGTTTGATTTTTTGGAACAGTTAAGGCAATTTAAATGGTAGTAGTAATAAATCCAGCGATACAACAGAATAACAAACTTTTTGTGTTAAAAAGTTCTGCCCAAGGCACTTGTTAAGAAAAATTATTGACGTTCTATGTTATAAATTTTTTTTTTTTCATAAAAATTGCGGAGCAAAAGTGGTTAGTGGGTCAATTTAGACATTAATTTACACAACAAAATATTATTGATTATAATAATTACTGTTATAAATAAAAATTTACAATTGGTCTTTGAATTGAATTTTAAAATGTATATACCAGGATTTTAGCTATTAAAAAAAATTAATTACTAAATATTAATTATTAAAGTATTTATATTAATTTTTAATCAATTAGTGATTAATTATAATTTTTTATTTTATAAATTATTATTTAAAATAATCAACAATTTTTTATCACTAAAATTGATTATTAATAAAAAAATTTATTATAGTGTCTCTTATATTTTAACATTGATTTTATATGTAATAATTTTTATTTATTATTATCTATTTTCAACTTTAATGAGACGAAAACATCTCTTAATTAGTTTCCCAATTTCTATGTGAGATATCACATTTTTTTCTTTTTAATTTAATATAAGGATATAATTTTATTTCAAAATATAAATTTTGTCTATATTATCTTTTAGTGTCATTTTATATTATTAACTAACTTATTAATAAACTAAACAAGTATTTAATTTATTACTCGATATATATACTTATAAATTTCTTTTGTTAAAGAGCCCCGAAACAGAATTCGAGAATAATAAATCAAAAATACAAACGAGACAATTCTGCATTTAACCGTGTTAACCTATATGCTTTTTGAAAAACGTTTGTAATATAAGACTAATTTTGTGTTGATTGAAGATTGAAGATTGAATGTTAGATTTTTATGTTTATGGAGGTTTGACATTTTACGCCATGCTAAGCATAACATGAAATTGATTGCATAAGATATAATTAAAGTACAGAAAACATATTGGAACACAAGAAGAAGAAGCATATTAAACTAAAAGTGCACTAATTCCTTCTCCAACCATTTGCACGGTTTCTGGTGTTTGTTCTTGTCAGTCTCACATTTAAAAAAGCTTCAACAAGTCTTGCAAGCCATTGGGGTTTTC
>Ga0214545_1011241_pt1 | contig 12466 bp, 10 predicted proteins | sample CNSS4metaG_FD_160064 | JGI IMG/M metagenome (GOLD analysis project Ga0214545, IMG submission 160064) | Root nodule microbial communities from cowpea collected in UCLA plant growth center, Los Angeles, California, USA - CNSS4 | ecosystem: Host-associated > Plants > Roots > Nodule | place: USA... | reverse complement strand
TTAAAAATTAAATGGTTCTATTTTCACAAAATTTGGGACTAAATTAAACAAAAATAACGAATATAGGGACTGAATTGAACAAAAATAACGAATATAGGGACTAAATTGAACAAAAAAAATAATACTAGCAGAAATTGACACGTGGCACAATTGTGACTTGACACGTGGACACTTTTTTTGAAATTAAAAAAATTTTAAAAAAATAAAAAAAATTAAAAAATTAAAAAAAAAATCAAAAAAACCAGGAGCTGACACGTGGCATGTACTGTTCAAAAACGTTAACTATTTAAACACCGTTAGTGAAAAGGACCAAATTGACCACAATTTGACGAAAATGAGGACCTAATTGAACATAAAACGAAAATAGGGACCAAATTGAATAAAATCAACAAAAATAGGGACCAAATGTATATTTAAGCCTAAATATAATTAATGTTATATCCTAACATTATTTAGTTTGTCATGATGAGCATCAAACACTTGATTTGTATTATTCTATAATATTCTTATTTTATTATATTATATTCTGTCATCCTTTCATATATGTTCATTAGGCGAGCCCTTAGTTATGAATAATTATTTGTGCAATGAAAGAAGAAAGAAGTTACTCGTAGAAGACATAAGAGTAAAATTTGTATGTATGATTCAATACATTAGAATGCCCTGAACATGTTTTCTTAACAGGGCTTTACAATGTAAAAATCAGGTAACATGGATAAACACTTATTTGGTCTTTAGTAATCACATAGCTTTGATTTATAAATTTTTTTCCTATAATTTGATTTAAAATAGTTCATAAATCACAAATCATTATATTTTTATATTTTAAATTTTCATGATTAAAAAATTATAAACTTAGGAAATCATAAATATATGTGGATAATAATAAATATTAAAATATTTGAATTATGATATTTGATAATAGTGTAAATGGTTTAATTATGGTATGAACTGTTTTTGCTTATCCATGCCTACATAAGTGCTAACTTGTGTTATTGATTTTGCACTTGTGTGAGTTGTTCTAGGAAATATTTTTTTATTGTTCATTGTCATCATTATCAGTGGAGAGTATATGGTGCTCATTGAAGGAATGCATTTAACTAAGTTTAATCCATACAAAAATATTAATATATCCCCATACTACATGCCAACTCGTGAGTGAATAACTGCTAATTCAGGACAAATGATTTGCACATCAATATTTCTTTGTTGGATAACTTCAAAAGTGAGACTTTCATGACTTGGGTTCATGACTTCAATTTAAATCTTCATTCTCCAGTTGTTTAAGCTAATTATGAGTCTCCCTTTTTTGTTTTGAAAAAAAAAAGGTTCCATTGTTTATTGTTTATTTGCAGTCTAAATTGTATTTGGTAACCCATGCCTACATAAATGCTAACCCGTGTTATTGGTTGTGCACTTTTGTGAATGGTTCTAAGAAACCTTTTTAATTGTTCATTGTCATGATTACCAATAGGGAGTATATGATGGTCATTGAAGGAATGCAATTAACTAAGTTTAATCCATACGAAAATATGAATCCACCTTGATCGAGGTCGTACTCGATCAAATAAAACAAATTAAATGCAATATGTGAAAGTTGAACTGAGTCGTCTCCCAATGACCAATATTTTCGTTCAAAGCTTGATTCCCAGATTTAAACACAACACCAAAAGGGAGTTTTGATGGATTCGTACAAAAATTTAATTTACAAAATAGCAGAGAAATTTAACAAATTACTTGTTCTATTCAATTTTGCTCCCATGAACCCTAAGTTAATCAACTAAGCGAAAATTACCATGGATTCATTATGTCATTAAGCACAACAAATTTCAGGCAGCTAACACCCATAGATTTAAGCAAGTTATGACAGAACCCATAAAAATTAAGCATGAATACGAGCAATTAATGTGCACAAAACCTGAATTTGAGATTAAGCATGCATCAAAAACGCATTTTATCATGAAAACACAACCTGAAAGATACAAATCCAGACACAACCCAAAAATGACCAACAATCTCATGGTTTCATTTCAATTTTGTCAAGGAATCAATGCAATCGAGTTTACCTAGTCATAGTATTCGAAAAATATCTCAAACAAAAATGAAAATGCATTGAAAGTGAAAGATTAGATGAAAGGAAGCAAACCAACGAAATTTGAATTGAAAATATGATGAAAAACGAAATCTGTAAAATCATCAATCTGTAAAAGAAAAACGAAGTGGAGAAACCCCAAAAACGAAGTGGAGGCTAAGGCTTCCAAAGAGAGGAAGAAGAGAGCCAAAAACCTAGTTCCCTACTTAAAAACGTGGTCACATCACTGCTACAAATTCTCATATTACATGAGAATTTTCTTGCAAATTTGTTAAAAGAATTTGCAAGAAAAGGCTTTTTCCTACTATTTTTTCTAAGAATTTTAATTGGCAGGTAATTCCTTTATGGGTAATTATTTCCTACAAAATTATAAAATTTGCAAGTATTTTCTTACAAAAGTTGTTGCGAAAAGTGTTTTATACAAAATATTTTGCAAAAAAATTGGCAGTAATTTCCTGCAAATTTATTTTTCATAACAAAATTTATAAGTATTTCCTACAAAAATAATTTCAAAACAAAATTGGCAGGAAATCTAAGCTTTTTTAGTAGTGCATCAAATTTGCCACTCCTATTTACAAAAATGGCATTCTGCGACTCAGAATTACAAAAATGTCACTATGGGTTGAAAATGCTGGCCCAATGACATGGACGGGCTGATTGACATGACGCAGATGTGGCAATGATGTGGAAATCACGTGGCAACTCTCTCTTGACCTTAAGATAAATGCCCAAGCTCCAAAATTTGCTCCACATAATACCTAAAAACAATTACAAACAATAATTAGACCAATAAATGTCAAATTACTCAAAATTCAGAATAATGGCTCAATGAAGCCCAATTGAGGAAAATGTAGTAAGAACAACAATTTATCACTGAACCACTATCAAGATAGGCACAAAAAGGTAGTGGAATAAGGAAAAATATTGACTCATCACACCCCCATAGTACGTGTCAAGTCATGAGTGAATAATTGCTAACCCAGTACAAATGATTTGCACATCAATATTTCATGGTTGGATAACTTCAGAAGTGAGACTTTCATGCCTTGGGTTCATGACTTAAGTAGACAACTACATGTGACATACCAGGGTTAGCACTTATTTTCATTGTTGTTCACACATACATCAAATACTGAAATGTATAAAAATTATTTGTAAGTTGACAAAAGTGGAAAAGTAGTGCACCTATTTTGGGGTTCAATTATGAAGACTTTGAATTACAATAAGTTTAAGGTAAAAAATAGTGTGAATTGACACTCTATTGAATTTGTGAAGAAGTTAATACTAGGGTTAACACTTATTTGAATTGTGGTTCATACATACATGAAATACTTGAATGTATAAAATTTATTTATAAGTTCAGAAAAGGAGAAGTAGTAGACCTATTTTGGGGTTCAATTATGAAGTCTTTTTGAAGTAACACTTATTTGCATTGTAGTTTGCATATACATCGAATACTGGAATGTATAAAAATTATTTGTAGGTCTTGAAAAGGTTAAGAAGTAGTACACCTATTTTGGGTTCAATTATGAAGACTTTGAAGTACAAGAAGTTTAAGGTAACAAATAGTGTGAATTGACACTCTATTGACTTCGTGAAGAAGTTAATACTAGGGTTAGCACTTATTAGAATTGTGGTTTACACATACATGCAATACTTGAATGTATAAAAACTATTTATAGGTTTAGAAAAGGAGAAGTAGTAGACCTATTTTGGGATTCAATTATGAAGTCCTTTTGAAGTACAAAAACTAAAATCTAAAAATTAGAGTGAATTAGCACTCTGTTGACCTCGTGAAAAAGTTAAGACCAAGGTTAACACTTATTTGCATTGTGGTTCACACATACATCGAATACTGGAAAGTAATAAAAATATTTTTATAATTGTTGAAAAGGAAAAGTAGTGCACCTATTTTTGGGTTCAATCATGAAGTCTTTTTTAAATACAAGAACTTTAAGGTGACAATTAATGTGCATTGGTACTCTATTAACCTTGTGAAATAGTTAATACCAGGATTTATGTAGTGGAGGGTTTTCTTTTCAATCTGCGGGGGTTTTCACTCTCTGCAAATTAATTTGGAGAGGTTTTCTAAACCTCTATAGTTAGAGTCACCACAAGTCATTTGCAGAGATTATGAACAACCCCTAATATTCAAATTATATTGTGGAGGTTATTTTGTGGAGGGTTTTAACCTTTTCTATTAGTGACTATTAATTTATCTATTATTTTATAGGAGTTTGAAAACTTCTTTATTTATAATTACCAATCTGCATTTATAATTTTTTAATTCAATGAAATTATTTTTATAATAAAAGTTAAATAAAATATATAAATTCATAAAGTACACAAAAATTACCAAAATTAATTTTATTGATGATTTGATAAAGTATTCACAATTACAATATTCTTAAAAATTGACTTGAGGTCTAGGTATCATCAGATCTTGGTCAAGCCAGAGGATGTGCAAAAGACTACTTTCAAGTCACGCTACGAGCATTATGAATATGTGGTGATGCCGTTTGGGGTGACAAATGCTCCTACGATCTTTATGGATTACATGAACAGAATTTTCCAGCCGTACTTGGATCAGTTTGTCGTTGTATTTATTGACGACATACTCATATATTATGAGAGTTGGGAGGAACATTCAGAGCACCTGAGAGTGGTGTTGGAAATTCTCAGAGAGCATCAATTGTATAGGAAACTGTCGAAGTGTGAATTTTGGTTGGATGAGGTACAATTCTTGGGTCATGTAATATCGACCCAAGGGATAGTAGTGGACCCGACTAAGATTGAAATGGTGGTGAAGTGGGAGAGACCGCAGACTGTTACAGAGGTAAGGAGCTTCTTGGGTCTGGCAGGCTATTACAGAAGATTTGGGGAGGGTTTCTCCAAGAGGGTGAGCCTATTGACACAACTCACTAGAAAGGATCAACCTTTCCCTTGGACCGATGAATGTGAAACTTGCTTCGAGGACATGAAGAGAAGGTTGACGACTGCACCGATGTTAGTTATTCCAGATCTGACTAAGACGTTTAAGGTATACTGTGATGCCTCATATATGGGGATGGGGTGTGTGCTAATGCAGGGGAAACGGCCCGTCGCCTATGCATCTCGTCAACTAAAGGTGCATGAGAAGAACTACCCTACGCATGACTTGGAGCTAGCAGCCGTAGTCTTTGCCCTCAAGACTTGGAGGCAGTATTTGTATGGAACACACTTTCAAGTATTCAATGATCACAAAACTTTGAAATATTTGTTTGATAAAAAAAAAGCTGAATATAAGGCAGAGGCGTTGGATAGAATATTTGAAGGATTGCGACTTTGAGTTATTATACCATCCTGGTAAAGCTAATGTCGTAGCAGAAGCCCTGAGTAGGAAAAGAATCCATGTGTCAGCCATGATGATTAAGGAGTTGGAGTTGATAGAAAAGCTATAGGATATGAATCTGGGACTGAATATGGGCGCAGGTACTATATAGTGTAGTATGTTAAGAATCACCAACGAGTTCCTAGATGAGGTCCGAGTGGAACAGGGTAAAGACCAGGAGCTGCAGAAGATTATTGGTGAGTTGGGCATTGATAAGAGAAAGGATTTTAGGATTCGTAAGGATGTCATCCTACATTTCACAGAGAGGGTTTGTGTATCTAGAAGCCTTGTACTAAGAAAAATGCTCTTGGAGGAAGGGCATAAGAGTCGTCTTAGCATACACCCAGGTATGACTAAGATGTATAAAGACTTGAAGGCGACCTTCTGGTGGACTGGCATGAAAACTGATGTGGCAGATTGTGTAGCATCCTGCTTAGTGTGCCAAAAAGTGAAGATCGAGCATCAGAGGCCGGGTGGTACGTTGGAGCCTCTTGATATTCCTCAATGGAAATGGGACAATATTTCCATAGATTTTGTTACACACTTGCCAAGGTCAGTGAGGGGGCATGATTCCATCTGGGTAATAGTGGATAGATTGACGAAGTGCGCTCACTTTCTATCAATCAATCAGAAGATGTCTCTAGATAAACTGGCAAAGTTGTATGTCAGGGAGATAGTCAGGTTACATGGTGTGCCTGCGAGTATCATATCAGATAGAGATCCGAGATTTATGTCGAGGTTCTGGCAATCCCTACAAGCAGCATTGGGCACATAGTTGAGAATGAGCTCAGCTTATCACCCCCAACAGCAGGTATAGGGAGAGCTCTCAAGTCGAGGAAGCTAACTCCTAGATTCATCGGACCATACCAGATTACTAGGAGAATCGGACCAGCAACGTACGAGATTGCCTTGCAACCTCAATTGGCAAATCTGCACGTGGTAGATCCTACTCATGTGCTGGAGCAGGATGATGTCCAGGTGCGTGAGGATCTGACTGTGGGAGTTGGACCAGTGAGAATTCTGGATTATCAAGTCAAACAACTCAGAGGGAAGGAGATTCAGATTGTGAAGGTTCTCTAGGATGAGGCAACCCATGAGATGACTTGGGAGATGGAGGATCTCAGAAGGAAGTCTTATCCTCACTTGTTTGCTGGTAAGTCCTATTTTCGAGGACGAAAACTTTTCAAGGTGGGGGGAATGTAAGACCCGTGAAAATTAATTAATTAATTAATAAATGCTGGTGGTAGGAGCCTTTATGACATTAAATATTGTTTGATGTGACGTGGAATAGTACTAACTCAAGTGGTTGAAAGTACTTGATTGTGTGAGAGGACTTGGGTTCGACTCCTATGTATGCCAATTATGTGTTGTTGTTTTATTATTAATTTTAATAATATGTATGAGCATGGAAGTGATAATGTAACCCTATATTGATGTGAATTATCATGAAACATAAATTGCTTGAGTGGTTATGCATTGATTTGATGATAAGCATGGTATGGGTTCGAACCTTGGTGAAACCAAATTTGACTCTCTTTTTGCTAACGATTATTTGTGTCTTGAATGTGAAGATCCAAAGAAAACCAACACCTCATTAAGGGTATTAAAATAGGGTTTCTGTATGGTTCTGTGTCATGGCTTTCTCAATTGATTTCTGTTTGTCATGAAATTCATGTATTATGTGCAGTGATTGAGGGTTTGATTGGTTTGAGGTTGTGTGCACAACCATGTTATGCCTTATATGATTAGGAGGAGGGTTTGGCAAGGATTGTGTTATTGTTAATTTTTTTCGCGAGTTTTGGTAGTCCATATGAATAGAAAACATGATTCTGAGGTTTGCTTGCAATTACATTGTGTTGGTAATAATTGAGTGGTGTTTTGGGTATGGTTTTGGTTTGGTTTTGATGAATTGTGTGTGTGAGTAGAGACAAAATTCTGCAATTCTCACCCAAGCGAGTCCTTCTCGCCTAAGCGAGAGTTATAGAAGTTCATTTAGGGTTTTGGTTCGAGCTTTTCGCTCAGGCGACCCAGTTCGGGATTGAGCGACATGTTCACTCACTCAGGCGAGAATGGCTCGCCTCAGCGAGGTCGCGATGAGACCTGTGTAGGTTGAGCGCGAATCCTCGTCCAAGCGAGGTGTTTTGGGTGTTTGGCGAACAAAGTCTCGCTCAGGCGAGTAAGGCTTGCCTAGGCGAGATGTTGGGGTGCAGCCATTGTTTCACGCTCGCTCAGGCGAGGTGATTCAGCTTAGGCGAGACAAATGCGCTCGCTTGGGTGAAGGCACATGGCTTAAGCGAGAATGGCGAGAAGTCCAGTTTGTACACACTGTTTGACCTGTTTGATTGGTATTTCCTAAGTTAAGGAAACTATATGCATTTGTTTGTGGTGTTTGGACTGGAAGGACTAAGTCCTTTGAATCTAGGATATGCTTGGCTTGAGTCACGAGCGAGGAGTTCGTGATGGGTGGACCACATGCGGAATGTGAACAGTTTAGTTCACCAGAGGTACTCTCGTTGGGATAGGTGAGCGAGGGAGTTCATCTTATGCTCAACTTGAGAATGCTATGAGTGAGGGAGTTCATAGTAGGAAAGGCAGGTATGCGTGTCCGGGTCCGAGCAAGGAGTTCGGATGAACGGGCGTGAGAGTTCGTGAAACAGGACTACAAGCGGAATAGGCTTGTAGGTTGGACCACGAGTGAGGAGGGTCGTGGAAGCACATGAAATCCCAAGATTTTAGAATACATGCATGAACTCATATTGGTTATGAGTGAGGAAAAGTGGGTGTTTTTGGAAATAAACAAATAATTATTTACTGGCTTGGATTTATTTCATATTTAATTATGTTTATATGCATAGCTCACCCTATCTGTTTGTGTGTGGCGATGATCGAGTAACTTGTTATCCGGGAGCAGATAATGTTTCAGGTGAGCCAGGAGATGCTTAGTGGCGGAGTAAGGGATCAGCATACATGGGGATTTTATAAAGACTGTTATTAAATTTTCTTATAAATTAAATTGTCGATTTTTACTACTTTTGATATTCATTTTGTAAATGTGAATTCTGGATATTTTGACTATTAACTATCGTATCGTTGGACTTTAAAGTTTTGAAATTTCTCGCGTTTTTGGGAAATGGATTAATTAATAAATTAGGTATTTGTTTTTATCTTGTTTAATTATTTTTTTAAGTAATATCCTACCAGGATGTTAGAACTGATGCAGACTCTGGCAGAGGAGGTAACATGGGCTAACTTCAGGACACGATTCTTGGAGAAATACTACCCGGACATCGCCATACACGAGAGGGAGACAAAATTCTTCACTTTCCAGCAGGGGAACCTGATTGTGCAAGCATACACATACAGGTTTGAATATCTGGCGAGGTTCTATTCACCCGCTATCACCGAGGAGTGGATGTGTAGGAAATATGAGGGCGGGCTAAAACATGAGCTGCACTGATTCTTAGTACCACTCCAGATCTAGGAGTTCCCAATCTTGGTGGAGTAGGCCAAGGCCGTTGAACAGCTAGAGATGGGGCCCAATAGAGTGGCACGACCACATAGGACTACTGTCGATACCAGACAATAAAAGAAACCCTATATTCGTCTGTAGTCTTCCGCTAGGAAACTATAGTGCTTTAATTGTGGTGATGAGCATCTGAGGAGGGATTTCCCAAAACCCTCTGGCAGCTCATGTGGTTGTACTAGCACTGGAAAGTGTTACATTTGTGAGTAGACTAGACACTTTGGTCGATAGTGTCCTAACAAGAAACCAATTGGTGGCTCTCCAACAAAAAAAGCCAGTGGGAGAGCGACCTAGAACACCAGGGCATGTGTTTGCACTGACTAGCACTGAGGCGACTCAGTCAGGTAATCTGGTGCAGAACAATTGTTTGCTTTATGATATTATGGTTGTGATGTTGTTTGATTCAGGAGCCACTCACTCACTCATATCCAAAGAGTGTGTGGGAAGGCTCGGACTTGTAATGCGAGAGCTGGGGTGCGAGCTGATAGTTGCGACACTAGCGTCTGGTGAGGTATCCACCAACTCGGTTTGTGTGAGATGCCCTATGGAAGTGGTAGGCCGCAGGTTCAAGGTGAATCTCATCTGCTTGCCAATGGAGGGTTTGGATGTGATTTTGGGGATGGATTGGTTGTCCAGCAACCACATTGTTATTGGTTGTAGAAGGTGCATAGTGGTGTTCCCAGATACAAAAGGTCCATAAACATTAGTTTTCTCAGCTAAAGTTAACAGTGATAAGAACCTTGTGGATGGTACACTAAAGACTTGCCCATGGTATAATTTTAAATAATTAGTTATCTTCATTTAAATGACAACATGTGATAATGAATACAATACTAACCATGTTAGATGTGGTGTCCCTTTCAGGGTTGAGTATTTTAGTCCTTGGTGATGTTAAAGTAGCAACTTCATGGTCACCAATTGCAGTGCAATCCCGTGATGCTTTTTTCTTGGCAACATTATATTTTCTTTTTTTTTGCAAACCTTTTCGATGGTTGATTGCAGTCTTGATCCTCATGGTCTGTCTTTTCTTTTAACATGAATTAGGCTTAGTATGTGGAGCTATTCAAGTATAGTATTGGGTAGGGAAGAAATGTTGAAATCAAGTTGTAAGCAATTAGCCCCTTTATTGGAGCATGACATGGTTGGATTACTTGATATTGACTTTAATTGGTTTATCACGAATTGTGTTGCACTTTAACTTTCACAAGCTACCTTAGTAATGTCATATAATTTTTTACACATTAAGTCACATGTCCTAACATTTGGTTTGCCCTTCTTTGTTTGATACGAAGCTCTTACCAAAGTATGCCTTCTCGAATGCGTTTGCTCCATCAACTCAAAATATATTTTTCGGATACATATTTGACATCCTCTTGTGCAAGGACAATGAGGCAGTGGCGACAAAGGATACCTCTCAACTTCTTTTAGCAATTGATGAAAGATAACTTCATTAATTTTTTTGCACTTTGGTCTTTTCATATATAAGCCTCTTTAATAGTATATGTAGACCTACTTCCATCAAATGTAACATTTTTAACATTACAATTCATCTTACATTTGAATTCTGTTTGCACTTCCCTGAACTTGGCATTCTGTTTGCACTTCCCCAAACTTGGCATGAGTGTATTCATCCTGAAACTCTAAATAATGATCGAGATCGACAAGGAAGAGTGGTATTATGTGAACTAAAGTCTATTGCGCACTCCTTCTCAGCCTTGGAATTAATGACGTTGTCATATTGAACTACAAATTACTGGAGTGTTGTTGTAGAGTTGATGAAACTATCAAAGAAAGCATTCATCCCCTCACTTCTTTGAGTTGTTGACATGCCAGCCCAAAAATGACTTTTCAAATAGCATGGAACCCATCGATGCCTTTCTTTAAATAGGTTAAATAAAGCCATTCATTTAGTTGCAAGTCATAATTGTCAATGTACTTTGCCCAGCCACTTTCAAAGTCCATAACACTAGATGAGTCGTAAACCAATTTCTTTAGGCCATGCTTGATTTCCTTGTCCTTATTATAACCACTCAATTTTTCAGGAAGTTTCTTCATGATATGCCAAAGACACCAACGGTGTCGTGTGTTGGGGAAGACAATTGCAATGGCATTTTGCATCGCCTTGCATTGATCAATCACAACTCCTTGAGGTGCTTTATTCCCCATGCGTCACAACCATTGAAATAGGCAGACAAATGTGTCAGTGTCTACAGCAGATAACAGTCCACATCCTAATAACACTGATTAGTTATGCTGATTAACACCAACAAATGATGCAAAAGGCATGTTGTATAGCAGATAACAGTCCACATCCTAATAACACTGATTAGTTATGGTGATTAACACCAACAAATGGTGCAAAAGGCATGTCGTACTTATTTGTTAAGTAAGTTGTATCAAATGAAACAACATCCCCAAAATCTACACATGCAACCTTACTTCTTGCATCTGCCCAAAATACATTGCATATTCGATTATCTCCACCAATATCAATTTTAAAAATGAAATTTTTGTTGAGGTCTGTCATAGCTGAAAAGTGGTTCAACAAAGCTTGCCTATCACTTTCCTTCCCCAATGCGCGTCTCTTTTGATCATTGTAGTTTCTTGCGTCTCTTTCCATAAACTGTAAGTTATCAAATCCTCTTACTTCACAAACCAAAGAGCGAAAGCTCTTGTGAAGACGCACACTTGCCTTGTCATTTAAGTCAAATGTTCTTTTCACTTGCATACTAAGCTTCTTATTCGCTCGTATTAGCCTTGACTTGGTTTGACTGACTTCATGATTGTGATCATGAACGATACTGGTTATCATCCATCTATCTTGCTTTCTAATAGCGGTTATGCGTTCAAGACATTGCTTTCTTTGGGTGGGTTGAGTCTTTATTTCTGGTGGTATGGATGACACATACTTGCCCTCACGAGAACACACCAATTTTACATAACACATTTGGTTATCATCATCTTTTCTAGAATTTCTGATTCTGATTCCAAAACCATGACTCATTGCATAGTCCTTGTAAAATATCGAACCACATCCCAACGTCGGGGCACACAAGTTCATCACAATATTTTGGTATATAATCTTTAGGCATTAAGTTGTCATCATTAATGTTAGTTGTCCGTTGATCCTCCTCTAAAAATATGATGTCCTCCAAACCCATCACGTTGCTTGCTTCTAAATCATCCATCTAAAAATAATACAAAAAATTGTCATGATAATGGTAATGTTATACACACACCAGTGCAGGAAGGGCCTTTGGCAGCGGTTGTTTATCATATTCTGCACCGGTTCTGGAACCGAAGCATATTGGGGCGAGGCCAAAAGAGCACAGCTTTTGGCCTCGGTTAAGAACCGAAGCCATAGAGTGCCCTTCTGCCTCGGTTCAGTCGAACCCGAGGCCATAGAGCCCACCTTTTGGCCTCGGTTTTCAGGGCCACCCGAGGCCATATGAGCTTCTTTTTTTTTTTTTTAAATTCGATA
>Ga0214545_1011240_pt1 | contig 12467 bp, 6 predicted proteins | sample CNSS4metaG_FD_160064 | JGI IMG/M metagenome (GOLD analysis project Ga0214545, IMG submission 160064) | Root nodule microbial communities from cowpea collected in UCLA plant growth center, Los Angeles, California, USA - CNSS4 | ecosystem: Host-associated > Plants > Roots > Nodule | place: USA... | reverse complement strand
GAAACAAAAATGTATCAAACAGTGTAAATAATTTAAATACTATCATGAAATGCGCTTGAAACATCAGATAAACTTAACAAAATTTGGTTACAAGGATTAGATTCATGGCATTTTGAAAGATGAAGGATTAAATTGGTCAAAAGTTTTAATGAGGGACTAATTCCAAATTTCGCTGAAACTTGAGGGACTAAAAACATATTTAACCCATTCTAAAATAGTGGTTGAAGCTTTCACTCTTCATCTTTTTCACACCTATTTTCTTTCCCAATAATGAATAAGTACATGATTCAATTTACCTAAATATATATATAAAAAAAAAATCAATTAGGTTTATAATACAAAATTCATTAAATAATTAGTCAAGGTTAGTTTTTTTTTATAACAAATAAGTCTTCTGGTTAATAAATTTCTTTGAACTAAAGAAGTATATTAAATTGAGATTTGAAAATAGTATTTTGATATAAAAGAATTTTATTGATAAGTGTTATCTGTTTATAGTTTAAATTAAATAAAATGATTTCTATACATTTTTAAATAATACTATTATTTTCTTTCTGTAATTTGAATTTTAGTGATGTTTAAATAATAAGAAGACCATATTTAAATAAAAAATAATAATATATTCTTCGATCATTTGATAACTAATGGGCCATGACTTTACATCTATATAATAATTATCTTTATCTAACATTTATTATTAAGTTTCAACAATAAATTGAAAGTTATAAGAAATATTAAGAATGTTCTATTATTCCATTATAATTTCATCACAATAGCATTACCGTAAACATTTTTATTATTGATTTAATCACCCACTTTTTAAAATGTTCATTTTAATTAGAAAAGATAGAATTCAACTAAAACGAACATTAACTTCTTCATAAGCTCATTTATATCATTTTGATTAAGTTTTGAGAAACACTTAGAAAATAACTCTTAACTTTTCTCTCAACCTCCATTACCTTCTTCTAATCCTTACCTTTTTTTTTCTCTTCTTCTTGATTAGGAAATGTCATGAGATAAATCGTGGATAACTCTTCAAATTGAACTACCAATTGAAATCGCGAGTAAGATGAGTTTCCATTCTACCTCTTCTTCTAGAGTAAAGCTCTGACTTCTTCTATGTTGCTTTGGGTGTTCGAAGTTGCATGTAATCTAATTCCCTCCTAAATTTAGTTCTTGCATGTCAATATTCTTGTGTTGTCCTCGTATCTTCAATTCGATCTTATTGTAGGTGTGGATAGTTTCAAAAGATAGAAGTGGTAAGAAGGTATCAAGAACCTAGGGTTTCCTGTTGTGGTAAGGGAAACTAATTTAATTGGTGAGATTGTTTAAATTTCTGGTATGAAATTGCATGATTAAATGTTATACACTATGTTTTGTGTTTGATATTATAAATAAACAATATTAGGGCACTACATGTGGAGTTTGGGACTTCATCATGAAGTTTTGTTTAGTGTTGGAACGTCACTATTGAGTTACAAGTCTATACTGCTGAGCTCGAGCTACAAGTCTACACCACTAAGCTCGAGCTGCACAAAACCTCAAATAGAGGTTACTTTCACGAACGACATTAAGCAATACCACCTACCACTGAGCACAGGCTCAACAAAGAGCCCCTGGATGTTGGTGCAACATAGAGCTCTTGATGCTCTGGCACTAAATGCGTATTATGACGTTGCATGGTGACTTTGTGACTTTTTCATTTTATGCATGACTTATTGAGATTTTTTTGGCTCTTTTCATGTTTTGAATCACTAAGGGATCTAGGTTGAGGGGGTTTTAAGGGTTTATGCTTGTATAAGTTAGTAGTATTCAATATTATGATGAATATTGATTACTTCCAAGCTATGATGCACAGATACGATATGTGTATCGGATACGACACATATCCGATACGTCAATATGTTTATTTTTTAAATAATAGGATACGATACGTGATAGATACGTGATATATGAATAATAAAATATGTATAATAATTCTTACAAACATAATAAATATATGATTGTTAATGTGTGAATCCAAATTTTCTAATTAGAGACCAATTATTTTGGTAGTCAAAACCTTGTAGCTAATGTTAGTGACCAATTTAAAAATCAATTAATCATTGAAACTATTTTAACTATCAATTTAAAGACCGATTATAATTTTGTGGATCTATTTTAGTTGTCAATTTGGTCATCAAATAGTGACTAATTATTTTTTGTCACTAAAATGGGTCACTATTCAAAGATTTTATTGTAGTGTACTACTACTTTATAAATTAGATACGTCCTTGATAAGTATCCTAAAGTGTCAGATACAATACGTGTCGGATACGGATACGTGACCCAAGTTGAAGTATCGGTGCATCATAGCTTCCAAGAGTAACGATATGTGTGTGGTTGTCATTGAGTATTCTTTGAACGTATATATGAAAAGTTGATGGCCTAGAAATTGTATAATTATCCATGTACCTTATGATTAAAAGAGTGATTTGAACTATTAAGAAAATATGTTATTATGTTAGAAAATCATGAATGGTTGAGGATTAAGGAAAATGTAATTGTATGTTATGGGTGATGATTGAGTTATATGAGAAATGTGATGGAAATATTGAATCATTATGTCATAGAAAATGTAAATGAAGGGTAAACTTTAGGGAAAGGATTTTAGTGTGATAAATGCATAAATTATTTGTATGATTGTTTGGTGTGTATGGCTATAATCTTCCTAAGGAAGAAGAGTATAGTTTGATAAGATTATTGAGATGCTATTGTTAAGGAAACTCCTTGAAGTTATCCTTATACTCTACAAGAATCATAGAGAATATGGTTTAGGTAGTGAAGAGTGCATGAGGTTCTTATAACTGGTTTAGGAATTGTGGATTCCTTATCAATTAAGTTATAGTGAACTAATGCTATGGAGAGGTTTTTGAACTAGTCAATTCTAGGTCAATCTTAATTGATCATATTATGAAATGTGGAAATTTTGATTGGGAAGTTACCATAGGTGCACAACTCCTAATGTCCAAACAATTGCATGAATCTGGATATTAAGTCTAGTAATATATTAGTTTTGTGTCTATAAATGTGTGATTATATAAATATATGATAGAATGAAAATTGAATGTTTAATTATAAAAATATTAATTTTAATATGATTGGGCTTAATTATTAATGTTAACTTACCTTTCTCTAGTTTGTGTTATGTATTTCTTTTCTTTTGTAATAATCATTATAGGTTCAGATAGAGGAAACCAATAGAAGTAACAAAATATATGAAAATGAGATATGTTTTTATTTATTTTAAGGTGAATATAGTTAATATGAAATAGTAGTATCATAATCTCATCATATTTTGAAAAAAAAAAAAATTAAATAGCCATGGAACGTAATTATAAATACTTGATTATTCTATACAATAATATTGTTATCGTTATATCATCATGTAATTGCATTCTTCTGCATAGATAAGTTTTTCTCACTATCAACTTTATAAGTACCGGAAAAAGTAAATATATCTATTTTCTCGGATCGTTACAAGTTTGGCATTGAATCAAAGTTCATAAATAACTATAATTTTGTCAGATTTAAAAACAAAAATAGTCAATAAGGGTTTATCTAAACTTATAGAGGAGAAAATAAACTATAAATATATCCAGAGAACTCAGTACTTGATTTTTACCGAATCACCCCCAAATCACATAAATAAAATATCAAATAAATTTATTACATTTGCGACAAACAAGTAGATAGGCTGAGAATAAAGTCAATTTTAATTTTCATCCACCATCAAAATGAGAAGAATTCATCTTAATAAAGAAAAATAAACTCATATATTCCGTAGTCAAAACATCATAAAATTGAATATATATATATATATATATATATATATATATATATATAAATTTTTATATATATATATATTCCATCTCTATCTCATTTTAAATTATTAAAATACTTTTAATTTAATTAATATTATATTTTAATATAACTTTTGCACTTATTACAAGTTTAACAGTCCAACAGAAACAAAAATGGGATCCATGGCCCCTCAATGATTAAGTCTGCATGTATGACAAATGTTACAAGCTCTCTCACACTCACAACAAGGTTTTATTTTATTAAGAGAATAAATAAAGATATTTGATTTTTTGAATATTTAAAGGATTAAGCTTCATGTTATTTTATTAAATTAAATAATAATATAATCTAATTCTCCTTTTTTTCACTGTTAGAAATATTTTATTAACTTTAGTCTTTTTTATTTCATCTATAATTTGAAACAATATTAAAAATTATAATATATTTTTACCTTTTTAATAACGTATTTAATATTTTTATTAGATTAGTTTGATGATTTTTATGATTTAAGAATGAACTACTTGTCATTTGAAATACTATCCTTGACTCAATAATTAACAAATTAAAGATCTCATAAATTTTGTTTTAGGAAAATCTATGAACCTGAGTTTTTGTCTCATTTTTTATTTCATAAAATCATACTAGACATATTCTAATACTTTGTCTTATGCTCTTAGATTAACAAAGTTTTACAAGCCATACAAACAAAGAGTTTCGCTTGACATGTTCTTGATAAACCTTGGAGAAGACAAATTACATTTGAGGAAATAATTATTGCATAAATTAGTGATGAGTAGAAAATAAGACATGCAATAAATGCATATAAAGATTTTGTGTTTAAGTTTATCTTAACTTAGATGAGAGGTTACACCAAAGCTCATTAATTAAAGAAGACAAAGTCTTAATCTTTTGACAAAACTATATATCACAAGACTAATCAAAGTGTTCACAAACAAAGTGGCAAGACAACAAACTTAGGTTCTTTCTTACAATATTTGTTTACTTGAATGAGAACAAAACCAAAAAATTCTTTTACCATTAACTAATGACATGTCTTTTTTTTTTATCAACAATAAAAAATTATATAAAATAAAGAAGCACTTGGGGTGCTCTAATCATTTTATGCATAAAAAAGCAAAGATCAAAACTGTAGAAAACTAAAAGATAATGTAACACTTATAACCTACCATAAAGAGGATATATCATTCTATCATAACTATTCTACAAGCAAAACAAAGTAGATTTTTAAAGACAATAGAGACAAATATATGTTGAGGATTCTACAAGCTTAAGGAAAATAGTCACCATCTCACCCAACTTTGTGACAAAGTTTCTCTTTTATTTTCTATGCATGATCCATAAGCCCACACTTTGTGTACTGCAAAAAAGAATCTCTAGGTTGTGTAGCTTGAGCCTATATGACATATTAGATGAGCACAAATAAAGAGTTGTGTATGGGTGTAACTTTAAAAGAGAAGTATACCTCAAAGAACTTAGCAGGAAAGAGCACATGATGTGTGTGAAAAAGAATGCACCTCAAACAGCTAAAAAAATATCACCCTAACTATCCTCATATTCCAAAGTTGTCCAAATAGGTTGTACACACATCGGGTTACATGGAATACCTTCGAGTATAGTGTTAAAAACATAATTATTTAATATTTCCCTAAACCAATTGTCTCATTAAAAATTGAACTCGTGACCTTGACTTTGATTATAATTATTGGATTGAGCGCTTACCACTAAGCCAAAAACTATAGTTAATAGTCAGGGTACAAATTTTTTTTTATATAAGATTGTAACAACCAAAGTGTCATTTGATTGTGACTTGCCCCACCTAGCATCCATCATGAGAAAATTTATGCATCTTACGACAATTTAATTAATATTGAGTCACATAATGGTAATTTAAAAATATTTAAAGTGAAATTACAACAATTTTAAAAATGTATAAATTATTCACATTTTAACAACGGTTGCTCATAACTATCTACATTTTTTAACACATTGCTTAAAACAAATAGGCAACATTTTTGTTATGTTCTCTAGGTTAATAAAACTCACTAGATAACCAACAACAAAAAACTATGGCTTATTCCAATTTTGGACAATAATTTTTCAGTTGTTGCCATCTAAGTATTGCCTAATTTATAAGTGTGAAGAACATTTATAGTGTATAGTATAATTGAGAAGGAAATAATAAAAAGAAAGTGTCACAAATTCCATTGTTTTACCCACATTTTTTACGGACAACAATTAAAACAATATTGTTTAAATAATCAAATATTTATAAAATGTGGTCTTAGTAATTTTGAACCTTTTATATATATATATATATATATATATGTATGTATGGTATTTTTTTTATGTTTATGCAATATAAATGTAAACTATTTTGGTATAATCTAAAATAAAAAATAATGTAATTTTCTTTTAATTAGAAGAAGATATGAAGAAGACATAACTTTATTTTTGTATTTAATTTCATTTAAAGAGGTGTTACAAACTCATCTTTATTATGTTCTTTACTATTGAGTTTTTTTTTATTCAAGCATAAATAACCTCATTATCATTTATATTTTCTATAGCATTTAGTTTTATTTAATGAGGTGTTGTTAACCTCCTTTCTATTTATTCTTTATTTATTTTATTTGGCGAGGTACCATAACCTCATTTTTATTTATATTTATGTTAATCGGTAAAATGTTTTTAACCTCATTTGTTATTTATTTATCTTTATTATTTTAATTTATTTTATTCAGTAAGACGTCAATAATATCATTGAGATTTATATTTATTATAATATTTATTTTATTGAATGAGTTCTTAACCTCGGTTTTCTATTGTCTTTATTATTTAAGATTTATTTTATTTAGTGAGATGTTTATAACCTCATTCTTATTTATATCTATTTGCATTTTTATTATAGCTAGTGTAACCTCATTTGTTTCTATTATTTGTCCTTATTTTTTTTTTAATTTATACACTTTATAATTTATTATGTTTAAACTTCTGTTGTGCTTTAATATTAATCTTTGTCATGTAATCTAATAAGTAGATTTTCTTTACTATATGTGTTGTTACACAATTAAATTAATATTAAGTTTAATAAATATTAATAACATTTACATTAACTTAACCTAACCATTAAGTAGGTTTATCCATTTAATTTTGTTAAATTTGTTATTATAATATTTGTTTAGCTCAACCTACTAACCAAATGTATTTATCTCTGTCATTTAACCGACTCTATTTTTAACACCTAATTACCAACATTTTGTTGGGCCCAGAATATCTATCGTAGAGATTTATGAACTATTTTGAAAAAAAAAAATAGTCATTTCAATAAAGTTGGTGCACAAGGACTATAGTGCACCCATCTAAATCGATTTTAATCATTAACTTTGATACCGCTTGTTAATTTTATATAGGAAGTTTCACTATGGAGACATACTAATGAGACCTCAGTTCAACTAAATAAGACATTGACACCACTTTCAACCAAAAACCTTAAGAAAATGGATTTATGAGTCTTCATCTTATATAATACTCTACTTTCTCATTTTTATCTAATGTGAGACTTAAGCCTGCACTTGGATTCTTACCATATATATATATATATATATATATATATATATATATATATATATATTTATTTATATATATATATATATATATATAATATTTGATCAAATTAAGTCCTTTTATTGCACATATAGTTTAGACGATAATGAATATATTATAGTAATAATAAAGGAAGGTTTAAAATTTTCTTCCCTAAGTTATAGTATTATATTGTTAATAAATAAAATATTAAACTTAGTGTATCCAATAGGGCTATATAAACAGATAGATAGGTGTGTGATGCAAAAGAGAAATCGACTTCAAATATGCAAAATAAATAATAGCACAAGAAAGACATGAGAGAAGGGAAAATGGTATATAATTAGTAGTTTATTGATATCTCTTAAAACGCATTGACCTTTCTTTTGTGGTATATCATATTTAATGAATAAAAAATATTCAAGTGTAAATTATTTTGACGGATTAGAATATGAAGAGCTCTGATCTTAGAATTAGATAGAAACGAACTTGGTGTGGTGAATGAAAGTGGAAGAAGATAAATTATAAATATAGAAAATATAGTTTAAGGAGATTGAACATTAATTGTGTGAAAAATTAAGAATTTGGATTTTTTGTTGGTTTTTTGTGTGTTATTCTTCTATTGTGTATTTATAATATACTGAATATAATTAATTTTAACTTTTTAAAATATATTAAAAAATTAACACATTATATTTTTAATGCTCAGTCAAGTCAAGGACAATACCAAAAAAATTAGTAAAAAATCTGAACTCAAAAAATTAATCAAACTTTTATTTTCAAAAAAAAAAAAAATAAATATTAAATTCAAAAGTTTTGATTCAACCTCATTGAAAAATAATTAAGAAGTTCGAGGATCAATAAATTGGACAATGTGCATGATGTCATTTATAAATTGGGTTGGTCAAGCCCTTATTAATTACAGAATGGGCGTGATTTCATTTATTTAAGGTTACGAAAGATAAATAAATTTATTTTCATGTATTGATTAAATTTATCTTTGGTGGATATTGTATTGTATGGATTAGATTTATTTGATATCATTGAAATTTATCTTAAAATTTTTAAAATTTTTATATATATTAATTGATATAAATGTGAATATAAGTAATATTTTATTTTTTAAATTGAATATAGGTTCTGGATATAGTCTTTGTATTTTAAATTATTGAAATATGTTTTATTTTTTATGTCATCTAAAACGTTTCTAACAATTTTTCTTTAGTATTTTAGTTTTATAATTAATTTTTAAAACATACATATGATCATTTTACTAATTTATGTAATTATTTTTATCTTTGTCAAATCTTTATTTAATATATTTTTTATATTTATATAATTATAGTTTTTTTTCTTAATATTTGAATTAGAGAAAAAAAATGGAATATTTAACAATATCATTTTTCTCATAAAAATTATTTAATTAATATTTAGAATAGAAGCGAGAATGGACATTTTTCAACCGATGCAACAATTTCATACATATTAAAAAGGATTTTTTTTGGTTCAAAGATAATATAAGATAATTAAACTCGTAAGTTCCCTAATCCATTTATGTTTGTTTAATCTACCACAATAATTAACAAATTAGTATGAGCCAGTGATGAATGTTTGACTTTGGTCCAATATTAAGCATAACATTGTTTTTTTATTTTTTTCCTTTCATTAGCTGAACTGTTTTGGTTACAATGATTGGGCTCAATTTAGACATGCTCTCATGGCCTAGGAGTTTGTTTTTTTGGGCTGTCACGTTTAGAGATAAAACTTTTGGAGACTTTTTTTTGCAACTGTTTGGGCCCGGTTTTATATTTTGCAATTTCACATTATTATATCTTTATATCAATTGGGTTTCCTTTAAAATCAATTTAGGTTTAGTCCATGAGTAGGTTTTCTTTTTTATTCGCAGGGCCAGTTTCAGTCCAAGCATAATTTACATCAACATGACCCAATTCCTTTATTGACAAAATAAATAAAAATAAAAACAAAGTTAGTTTACATGTTTTTTAAATAATCTTTGGATATCTATAGGTTTTTATTTTCTTAAAAAAAGGCATGATTATTTTTTAAAAAGTAATCAAAATATGTATTTTTAAAGACATGACTACTCAAACGATTGTCTACGTAACTTAGTGCTTAATATCTTGCTTTTTTTAATAAATAATCAAATTATGCTTTTTTAACAACTAACGATACTTAAAAAGTTGAATTTAGCACATAATCGAGTTTAAAGTTCCGTTTATCCCAATCAAACAAATCTTAATGAAAACAATGACCTTTAAGACAGATGAAGCTCAAGAAAACTACGATTAAGTAATGAGTACATAAAAAGGCACACATCACATGCAATGATACATTGTGTTTTCAGTTACCTTTTATATATAAGTTATAGATACATTCTAAATGCAATATGAACAACAGAAGATTCTTCAAGTTAATTATAATTATGTGCTACACCAACTTTGTTGACGTTGATTCTTGAAAAAACTAGAATTGTTTGAAACTAGAAAAGGTCAATTTTTCATTATTATTTAAAAAAGACAGTGTCTGGGACAACAATGCATTGATGCTTTTGTTTAATGCCAATTTTGTCTTGTTAGAGTTAGAACACAATATACAAAGCAGAGAGCTATGATAAAGTTTTCGCCAATAGAAGTAAGAAGTGAATACACAGAAACAGTTTGGTAAATATAAAATACATTGTTGCCATTTCACTTCTCTCAATCAACATCTAAACCACAGAATTCAGGAACCTCATGCCAATCATGAAGGAGACTGTGATTTTTTTATTTTGTTTTTCTATCCGCAAAAACAAATATATTAATAGGGTAATTGGGTTACCCTAACCCATATACAACAAGATCAACATCATAAAAAAAATACAATATAATAAAACATTCTTTGGTTGTCTTTCCTACTACAAAAGGAAAATCCAACACAATACAATAAATGTTTATTTTTTGGCTATGGTACTCTTTCATTACAGTACAGCAAGATTCTTGATTCCTTTGTTTCCGTAGTGTCTTTACGATGTGTTGCACTGTGTTTGGTGACCCGTGATTGTTGGTTTCTCTCAGAATTGTATCCTACAAAAAGGTTAGCTACCAAAATCCATACATATAATATTCCTACTTTCTATTAAGACAATTTTCAAAATTTAGAAGTATGCATATATATTAATATCGGATTGAACTAAGCATTAATTTACATATTAGAGACTCACTTTGTTAACTGTGAATTGAATTAATTGCATTGTGATAATTAGTGCATTAAAGGACATTCATACATTAATCTATTTGAGAGTGTAATATATCATTATTTCAAGTTTTGTTAATCTCGCAACCTATCCTATTCATGCCTACATGCATTATGTTTATTGATGTATTTTGATTCATAACTACGTCCACAAATTACATATAATAAATAGATGTCATGATTAATTAAATCTAATAATGTAGAGTTTTATAATCATTTTAAATCCAAACATGTGACTAATGATTCGTGCTTTTAATTTTGTAAAATATACTATAAAAGGATGAAAGTTTAAGCATTACAGTTTCATCTTTTCATACAGGATTTTCAAAATTACAAACATAATTCATTAGTCACATAAATGATGGATTCAATTAATTATTAATTCCTACATGATTAAATTTAACAGATCATGAAATCTAACCAATTTATATATATTAATACATGTAACAATGAATAATAATACATCTAACAACTAAATAAATGGTAATATAAAAAATTATTAAATCGATTAAAATGGTTATCAAATTTAACTAATGTATGTAGCCGGAAAGGATAGGTTGCAAGAACAACAAAACATAAAATAAGAACATATTACACTCTCAAATTAATTCACACATGTATGAAACTCAATGTACTGACTACACAAAATAACCTTAATCAATTCACAATACTAAACAAAATGAGTTTCCCATATATATACGAACCAATGTTAGAAAAATATATTTGGTGAATAGTGTGGTGATATTTCTGTATACCATGACATAAATATTTCTGTATACATAAATATAAATAAATAAGAAAGAACAGTGGTTTATTAGAAAACAAATTGAAATAAATATACAAGATCAATAATTTGCAGAAAATATTTATACACAATCTTGAAAGTTTGAAACAAATAAAGAATGTTTAGAATGTAAAAAAGGTTTACTTACTCAAAATGAAATATATATATATATATATATATATATATATATATATATATATATATATATATTGGATGAAGAATTGTAAAATAATTGTTATCAAGAAGATATAATTGTTATGGCTACTGCAATCCAATAATATTGAACATTGAGATACATGAAATGCAAGTATTTTATATATGCTGCTAATGAAATGTGCATTTGATCTTTCACAGGAAAAACATTACATATTATACAAAAATCTCATTAGTTTATTAGGTTAGTGTCAAGACACTGCAACAGATAATAATGAAATGTTTATTTATATTTATTAAGTTTTAATTCATTAAATAAGTTATGCTAAATGATATTTGTTTAATTTTGTTTAGTATCTTTTACTGAAAGAGGTTTATATACATTTCCTACTTAATATTTGTTGCAGTGAACTAAATGCTAACCTGATGAGTTTTTTTTACATTATGTATTGTTCTTGCTGTGAAAGATCGAATATTCACTTAATTAGCAGCATATTTTTTTTAGATATAATATTTATTATATAGGCAATCACATATATTAATCAGATAATTTTAAATTTAACTATGTAAAAAATTTATAATCACTTGAATCCAAACATATAACTAATGGCTTGTGCTTAGTTTTATAAAATATATTATGAAAGGATGAAACTTTAAGTATTATATCGATTATAATAGATTTTCATCCTTTCACACTAGGATTTCAAATACTACAAAAACAATCCATTACTTAAATTTGATTCATAATAAAATCTAATCATTGAAAACAAAAATTAAAAAGAATAGTTGTCTATTAAAAAAAATTGAAACAAATAGACAATATTAGGCA
>Ga0214545_1011238_pt1 | contig 12469 bp, 2 predicted proteins | sample CNSS4metaG_FD_160064 | JGI IMG/M metagenome (GOLD analysis project Ga0214545, IMG submission 160064) | Root nodule microbial communities from cowpea collected in UCLA plant growth center, Los Angeles, California, USA - CNSS4 | ecosystem: Host-associated > Plants > Roots > Nodule | place: USA... | reverse complement strand
TATATATATATATATATATTACTTCACAAGGAAATCATCAATTCGATTCTTGAGTGGGAGAATTTATGTTTACTAATTCATTCACTTGCTCAATTCTAAAAACGTACTCATATTAATATTTGAATATTAGGATTAAATATCTCTTTAATTTCTTGAATGTAAAATTGAAATCGGATATGTTTCGAATTTTGATTAAGTCTAATTCTCAAATTCTAAAAATAAATAAAATAGTTTTTCTAATTCTCGGTATGATTTTTGTTCAATCGTTTTAAATAACGTGTTGGGTTGACGTTTAAGATATTTACATGATTCGATAAATTCCAATTTAAATATTTATACTTAAATCAAAATACATAATTAAAAGATGATTAGATATATTTCAATTTTATGTCTAAGTCAGAAATTAAAAACATATCAATTCCTTGAACTTTACTACTAAATGGCACAATCATCACTGGTTCAAGATCAAAGTTGGTTCTTGAACTTATATATTTTAGTGATAAAATGATCCCACAGAACTTAGTAGCAGGAGATTATTTGATGACTTTTTATACAGTCAAGGACTATAAAAAAAATCTGGATGTTGATTAAATTGACAGTGTGGTCTACGAGTAAAATAATAAAATTGATCATTTATCTCATTACTGACGAGGAAATGAAAGAAGCGAGATTACACTACACTCAATGAGAATGATGAAAATAGAAGCCAATTTATACATACTTAGGGTAGGGAACACTTTTGTGAATCCGTAACAATAAGACAAAAAGACGGAGGTAGGTAATAGGGAATCGTGTTGAATTAATATTTGAATAATGGCTGCTTCTTCCTGCAATTCTATAATTTCAACTTGCATGTATTTTCAATTTTCAATTTTATTTTTTAGTTTAGCATTTTCATATTTTAGTTTCGGAATGCATAATTTCAAAATATTTTAGAATGTACACTTTATAATACAAATTTGTATTTTAGATTGTTTATTTCAAAACAAGGCCATGAATCTGAAATAAAAGTGAAAAGAGAGTGGTGTGGGACTAGTGTAGAGAGAAGAAACTGCTTTGAATAATAAGCTTTGGAGTCCAATTCCAAGCCCTAGCTTTCATAAAGGCCCATTTAAGTTACCAAAGCCCAAACCAAAAATACTTTGTTATTGTACATCAAGTTTTGGCTCCTAAAATTTTCATATCAAAATTTAACACTGAAAATACTCCTTCATTATATCGACAAATTATTTGTGTTGCCTTGGTCTTGTTAATACAAATTATTTTATAAAACATCCACAGATTAGATAAATAAATAAAAAACTATTAAATTAATATATTTAAGGATTTATGTATCAATCTGGTTCCTATGAGTGTTTTATTTATTGTTTGTTAAATGTCATATCTGCCAACATAGACCAACCAACCACCCAGATAAATAAAACATTTGGTGGTTGGTACTAATTCCTATTGTGTTCATTTAATCCATTCACATTGAATTTTTCTCCCCATTTTTTTCATCATAAGTCAAACAAATCAGTGTAAATAGCATTTAATTATCTGTGTGCTACTCACTTAATTCCTCCTTTGTCATTTATGAACTTAACAAAAAAGTTGTCTATCCATTCCAGCTCATAACACAACTTTCCTTTTTTCAATGAATGAAATTTCACTAGTTTTATTTTATTTCAAATCATACTATTTTATAACATTAAAATATACATATTTTGTAACTATTATTTCAAAGAAAAGTTTCATTGTCTTCGTTCTAAAGTCTTTTAAAAGTTTTGGGTTTAAAATAACAGATTATTTTTAATATTTTTTCAGAAAATATTGCAATTCATAATTACAAACAACGAATCATAATAAAAATCATATTAAAAAAAGGCAAACAAATCATTTATTCTAAATACACGTTAATTGCGTACTTTTTGTCAACACATATCACAGTTTTAAGTAGGGATGACAATGGATCGTGTCGAGTACGGATAGTGCCTACCTGCAATCTGACCCGCAAAAAAAAAATTCGCCCATTACTCGTCCGTTTACTCGTCAGGTATCCGCTTAAAAAATATTCGCGGATATTTTTAAAACTTGCGGGTATCCATGGATACCTGATACCCGCAAATATTTAAAAAATATATATTTTATAAAAAAATTAATATAAAAATTAAAAAAATAAAATTATAATTATAATTAAATTTGACATAATAAAATATACTTTTAATATTAATTTTAACTTAATAAAATATAAATTAAATTTTAATTTTAATTTTGTGCAGGTAACGAATACCAAATAGTATGATACCCGCACTCAACCCATTTATAAACGGATAATAAAATATCCGCTATCCACTACCTGCAAATAATAAATACCAATGGTTACTGACTATCGACTATGAATTTTATCCCCATATATCCGCAAACGTAAATATTTTTGTCATCCTTAATTTTAAGATTATCTCTTATATAATAATATACATGCTGTTTAAAAAAAATAAAATATAAATTAATATTTTTTAAAATAAAGATATTTAAATTAAAACCCTTTTAGCTTCCTTTCATCTCTTTCTTGTCTCGTGCTGCACGCTACCAATCTGAACCCAACAAGTAGCAGTTAGCAGTTGCTGGTAGCCTTCACTAACAGAAAAAAAAAACCTTCCTTTTCCTAGTCTCACAGAATCGGACACTCGTTCTGTTCATACCGTTATGGCTCTTCCTTCAATATCTTTTTTCTTCATCTTCACCTCCTTCATCTTCTCCGTCTCACACTCTATACCCTTCATTGTAATTCATGGTAAGTTTCTTTTCTTTTCAGTTTTTCAATCTGTTTATATAACCACTACATGGTGTTCTTGCTTTTTGTCTTGATTGAACTTACTAGGGAGTCCAATTCTTATTACTTTTTTGTTGAGGTTTTCGTTTCATGTTATGTCCTTGTTTGATGGGGTTGAGGAAAGTGTCTTCCTTTTGCCCGCCCGGAGATTCTAACGAATCAGTAGATATTTAAAAAAAAAAAAAACTATTTTCACTGTACACTCTTTTTTTCTACCCTATTTTTAGTTAATCAATTGTCTTAGATTACGTTTGACCAAAAAATGTTAGAGTTACCTGGTTCATTTTAGATGGATTCAGCATTGTATATTGGAATTTTCTTGAACTCTGATTTACCTGGTTGTGATTGAATTCTAGTTTTGGCATGCCATGCCTTTTAGTTGAATTATAGACTACACTGGTTCTTGATTGCAGGAATTGGGGATCAGTGCTCTAATCGCGGATTGAAAAGATTCACTGAGGAATTGAGCAGCTTTTCTGGAGTTGAAGGATATTGCGTGTATGTTTGTATAACTTTTTGTATTAATTTCTTGTAAAGGAATTTCTTTCCACTATCTTCCATTGCCTTTTTTTATCTTCTGAAAGTAGACTGTAATGTAATGTTGATTTCACCACTGATAAAGTTCCCCTATTTCTTCAGCGAGATTGGCAATGGATCATGGGATTCATGGTTTGTGTCTTTGAAAGAGCAGGTAATAGGTCAGAAGGATTTGCCGTATTGGAGGTATTTGAAGTATTGACTATTTTCTAACTTATCATCTTTTCCTTGTATGCAGGCTGATATTGTTTGTGAAAAGGTGAGAAAAGGATTTCTGCTAAGTTGTGATACTGATAACACTTCACATTTCTAGGCTTTTGAATTTAAACTTGCTACTCCACTTCCCAACATGTACAGGTGAAGAAAATGAAAGAATTGAAGGAAGGGTACAACATTGTTGGACTTTCCCAGGTAAAGCATGAGAGTTGGGATTTTCTTCATTTTTCTCTTGTTATGTTCATGTAAAGTGGATCATAGTGGGATGAGACTTTTGTTGTTGTAGTAAGTGCAAGAGAGTGCTGATTATTGCTCTATTATATTGGAAAGCATTTGATCATTATCACATCACATCATTTATAAAAAAAAAAAAAAACTTTGATGGCGTCAACAAAGTTGGGAAATTATATTTGAGAGAACCATGTCTGTTTGTCGTAAAAACTGAAGTTGAATAGAGTTTCATAAGCTTTATTAAATTTCCAACTTGTCCAATGAAATTATATATCTTAGTCACCATTCAGCTTCATCAGTGATCTTCTTTCGAATGCCTATATATTTCTATTCCTCCTTCTTTGCTGCATTACTACAAGCCCTTGTGGTTAAAATACATCCTTGACATAGTTGTGTCTGTCCTTTAAGGCTTGCTTTATGTGAAAAAGTGTTTATTGTCAGCTGCAAAGGTTTGAATAAGGCAAGTCCCCTTAGCAAAATATATGGTGATTGGTAAAGATTATATCTTCACTTTATTCTTCTCACTTATGTACATTTTTTACTATGTTTTCGAGTTGTGATAACGTATTAAAAACGCTTCACATCGTTTATGTACTTATTTACTGAAAAGAGTGATCGATATACTACTGCGGCAGATGACCAATATCCAATATCCAATCTTCACCTTTATTCTTTTTTATAGTTTTAGATCTGTTGTGATTCATTCTTGAATTTATCTTCTTGCAGGGAAATTTAATTGGTCGAGGCGTTGTGGAATTTTGTGAAGGAGGACCTCCCGTAAGAATCCACAAGTTTAGATGTGCAATTCTTATTTTAATTTTCGTAACTTATTGCTTTATCTGTGTTTCTACATATTTCACTCTTAACTGTACTTGCACATATTCATAATCAGATATATACACGTGAGAAATTAGGAAGTCTGGTCCATAATTGAGAGGCAATAACTCAAATTGTATGATTTTACTACTTGTCTATTTTAAAGTAAGGTTTCAGTTCAAAGAAAAAAAGTGACTGGTGCCAAGAAAATGAAGAGAGATTATTTCTGACAAATTCGTGGTTTGTTATACATGTGCATATGCATTTTTTAATTTACAATTGGAGCTTTTATTATGTAGTTTTAGTCTAACCTTTCATTGTTTCTTATTATGATGACAGAAATAGAAATGCTATTCTTTTATTTTCAAAATGTTATTCATCTTTCATTGTTTCAAAATAATAAGAAATGGAAATGCTATTCATGTTCTTTTCAAATGTATCAATTTAGTTCTTCCTTCTTATTGTTCTTCTCTTCTTTCTTTCATATTTATGAGTATTCCTCTCTGTCTCTCTCTGTATTCTTCTTTTCTGTATATTTAGTCTCTATAAATTCCCATCCTTGTCAATTTATTCATGGGATTTCTTCTTTCTTCCTTCTTATTTTTGGAACAGGTGAAAAACTTCGTTTCTTTAGGAGGCCCTCATGCTGGTACTGCTTCAGTTCCCCTATGTGGTGTGAGTATCATTGTTCTTTTCCAGCAAGATACCTTTACAATTTCTGTCTTCTATTGACTTTGGAAATACCATACGCTATATCATCAATTTCCTTTGTCTTGACACCACCCCATTGAATCAGTCACCACACCAATTATTTCATTCGAAGGTCGCAAGAAGAGATACAAAGAATGTTAGTGTAAATGTTAGAATTGGATTCGAATGCTTGTGTATTATTTACTGAACTTGTTGGACAATAGCAGAGATGATTACAAAAAAGATAAGAGTAAAACTCAAGCAAAAAGGAAAAGAAAATAGACCTTTGTTGAATAGTCATCAGAGAATACTTGACATTGAATTGTTTATATTAGCTTAGTTAATTTTGTCCACTAAATTGACAGTGGAAAAAAATTGACTGTTTCTTAAGATGTAACAGGATCATATATTTTTTTTCTGTTTTATTTTCTATATTTTATTATTGATATATGTTACCCAAAGTCGTTTTTTTCTTTCCTTAATCTTTTGATATCATGAAAGAGAGTGAAACAATGTAAATTTTAATCTTTTTATAGTGTTATCAAATAAATTTTTAAAACTCTTGCATTTTGTCTTGTTTTATATCCATATATATGCACTTCTTCCTTTTACAGCGTGCTTTAGATTCACTGTTTAGTGTTTAGTTAATGCCCCGTGTTATGGTTGCTTGCATCATCTTACAACATTGAACTTGATGTCATGTCTCTGAAAAGTATTGGTCATGCTGCTAATATGTGCAAAAGAATAAATTAGAAAAATTCAATATATATTAAACTTCTATTTTGCCTAGTTCTAATGATTTTTAGTGTTGTTTCAACAGTCAGGTATCTTTTGCATTCTCGCGGACCAACTAATCAAGGGAGAGGTTTACAGTAGCTATATTCAAGTATTATTCATTCCCACCTTTTTTTTTTTTTTTTTTTGTCTTTTATCAGATCTCTACTGTCTCTGATTTACCTCAATTTTAAAATATTGCAGGAACACTTGGCTCCTAGTGGCTATCTTAAATTACCGAATGTGAGTTAGACTGTGCTAAATAATTTATAAGTTGTGTGATATCTAATAACTTGTTTATTTATCTAACAAATGCAAATTGATTGATAAAAAGTCATCCTTGTTAGTTACTTTTTTTAGTTTTCAATCTCAAATATGTTTTTCTGCGATGGAATAAACTGCTGAGCTTCTAGTTGTTTTTACTCACCATTCAGCTACACAATTTCATGTATCTTAGCTATTCATATGCTTTAAATTTGCTCAAAACCTTGAAATTGGTGTAAACTTTGATTCCAGGCCATACCTGAGTATTTGGAGAACTGTAGATTTCTTCCAGTGCTTAACAATGAAATACCAGACAAGAGAAATTCCACTTACAAGGAAAGATTCAGTAGCTTGCAGAATTTGGTACTTATCATGGTAAGTCCTCTAAAGTTATTTTTGTTGATATTGTGAGTAGAATATAGCTAATTCATTTCATAAGGAAAAGTTACATAATTATCTTCTTATGCTGTACATTAACAGTTTGAGCACGACACTGTTCTAATACCAAAGGAAACTTCCTGGTTTGGATATTACCCAGATGGCTACTTCAACCCAATTTTACCTCCACAATCGGTATGATCCTTAATTCAACTTTGTTTTCTTATATCATGTACTTGGAAGTGATAGTGCATCAAATAAGCAAAAAATATTAAAGTTGTTTTACTGTATTAATCTGCTTCACAGACACAACTCTACATTGAGGATTGGATAGGCTTAAGAACTCTAGATGAAGCTGGTAAAGTTCACTTCGTAAGTGTTCCAGGAAAGCATCTCGGAATCTCCGAACCAGATATGAAAAAATATGTGGTGCCATATTTGAAGGATCAAACATCCCAAGAACATAGCATCAATGAAGTTAGGTTCAGAATGCGAGGAGTTAATCAGAAAGTTGTTCAGAGCAACACGATGGAGGTAGAACCATCAACCACTCCATTACTTGATGGATCATTGTCATATTCGTGGCCTGCACCATTCAAGGCTTTCGTTGGAGGATTGATTGGCATGAATGAAGAGAAATCCACATAAAGGAAACAATCACATTACACTTCATTGTTAAACTAAATCTATTCAATTGAACAAAAAAGTTTGTTGTGTGCTGGGTTGTGATTCATCAAAATAATTCAGTTGCATCATATTAGATAGATATAGCATAAGAGTATCATAATATTCACATTAGTTTAGTTGATGATGATCAAAATGCTTTACCTGGAAGGCTTAGCTTCTATCTTTTGTAGTCTTTAACACCTAATTTTGTTTAACTTCCTTCTACATTATTTTTTTAATAGGTTTAATTATTGGGATCATACCCATTTTGGTTCGAAAATTTCAAAATGGTACTCACTTTGAATTTTGTCTCAATTTAGTATCTAATTTTGATTATTGCATTAGTACCCTCCGTTAAGTCTTCACAAATATCGTTAACTACATTGCCACGTGTCAGCCTCTGGATTTTTTAATTTTTTAAAATTTTTTTTAAAATTTTTTTAAAATTTTTTTTAAAATTTTTTTAAACTTTTTTTTAAAATTTTTTTATAATTTTTTTATAATTTTTTTTTTTAAATTGCCACGTGTCAAATCTTTGATGTGACACGTGACATTGTCAGTGACACGGTAGCGCCACGTGTCTACCTAGCAAGTGTCATTGTCTTCATTTCAACTTAGTATCCACACGTGTCTATTTGTTTCAATTTAGTATCCATATATGTTTATTTGTTTCAATTTAGTACCCAATTTATTTGTTTGAATTTTATTCAAATGTTTTTTTAAATGGAGAAATATTGTATCTCTTTTAAGACAAAATTTATTATTTATATAAATGTTATATTGATATTTGTTACTAAAAATGAGTTATAAAATTAAGTATTAAAATTTATATTAAAGTTAATGGTAAAAGTCATGAATAACATAATTGTAAGTCATTTTTAATAACAAATATAAATATAACATTTATATAAATAATAAATTTGGTCTTAAGGGAGAAACAATATTTCTCTATTTTGTAAAAAAATATTTAGACAAAATTAAAACAAATAAATTGGGTACTAAATTGAAACCAATAAACATATATGGGTACTAAATTGAAACAAATAAACACATGTGGGGACTAAGTTGAAATGAAGACAATGACATTTGTCAGGTACCTTATACCGTGGCACGTGTCAACAAGGATTTGACACGTGGCAAAAAAAAATTTTAAAAAAATAAAAATTAAAAAATCCAGATGTTGACACGTGGCAAGGTAGTTAATGCTATTTGTGAAGACTTAACGGAAAGTACTACATTGATGCAATAATCAAAATTGGGTACTAAATTGACACAAAGTTCAAAGTGGGTACCATTTTGAAATTTTCGAACCAAAATGGGTACATCCGAGTAATTAAGACTTTTTAATATATACTTATATATATAAAAAAAAAAACAATTCAGAATTATGTTTAGTGCCGGGCCCAAATGGTCATAGAAGTTGGGCCCAAATGGATAATAGTCAGAGAAGTTGGGCTCAAACTATTTTTTGGTTTAGTAAGGAGGTTAACTTAGTACTTGAAAGTTGAGTTTGAGAACTAGCTCCGTTGAACAGTCGTTTATCATTTGATTAACTTGGATCCAAGCACTTAATCTAAGAACCATTTTGGGGTGTTTTTATTTTTACCCAACCTTTTTTTTTTAATCATCTCTCATTCAATTTGGAACTGATATTATCATTTTGTAAAAAGTATTTCACAGAATTATTTCAAAATAAATAGAAGTGACCCAAGAAATGTGTTGACTGTATAAAATCATATTTAACAATTCAGTTATGGTCTTTAATTTCTTTAAAAGACTAACCAAAAACTCCTTCCATTTATAATCCAAAGCATATCCAAATTAATTGAAATAAATCATTTCCTTCACTAAAATTTCGAAGCAGTTACTATGACATCCGTTATATAATTTAAAAAGTTTTAGTCCTATCTTTAACAAATATAGCTAAATATTTTTATATGATTAATCATTACAAATTATTTATATAATAATCTATTTTTAGATTCGTTGGGATTCATTTGATTTGATAAACCATTATTTGTAGAAGGGTTTCTACTTTCTTACTTTTTGTACGTCAAACATTTGTTTTCCTCAGATTTCTTTTATTGTTTTGCAAACTAAGAACGTTAGGTAAAGGGGAAAAATATTTAATTATAATATTTCTTACCAATATTTCGAATTTAACATTTGTGTGCGGTTCCCAACTTTTACCAGTGAAGAAAATAAAATAAGTGAAAAAGAGAATGAAATGGGTTTTCACCGTCTCTGCTAAAACACGAGAACCGGTATTTTATTTTAACATTTTTTTATGGCTTATATTTTTCATTCAATTTGTGCTTGTTTTTATTCTTTACAAAAACAAATAGTGCTCTGCTCATTGCTATAATAGAAAGCATGCAGCCTTTACAAAGTTTTACAATAATCTTAAACGCGTGTCAACAAAAAACTAAACTTATGAACATAAAGTTACGTTTCTTGTTATGATCTTTTAAGTGTTATGAGTGGAAGTTTAAGAATAGGGTTATGATATTTTGAAATTTACTAAATGTTTTCACAAAATCAAAATCACACCATAAAGAATTCACAAGAAGTCTTTATATATTTTTTGTCTTCAATTTGAGATGTTCCTTATTTATTTTTAGGTATTTCAAAATGTGTACAGGTTTATATATTGTTCAATTCAAGATGTTCTTACTTTGCTTTTAAGTATTCCAAATTGTGTATAAATTTTTATGTCTTTAATCCAATAAGGGTGTGTTTACAAAAATACTCTAACGCTAAAGTTAGATATGTCCGTTGGATGATAATAAATATGTAATTATTTATCTCTTGAACAATGTTATAGTTAGTTTATATGAATTTTTACTTTGTTGGACCTAAACTACCTAGGTGATATGTTAATATGTTAAGGTTGTCTTACTCCTTTACCTCTACTAATTATGCTTGATCCTTATTAGCTTTGACGGAGATATTCTTATCAACATGATGTCACTTTATTTAGTCGGAAATGATCTCAGTCATATATAATACATACATTAACCCCATACATTGATGGCGAGAACCTCGGTATATAAAGAATATTTATGATTTTACTACATGATGCTACTTTATCTAATCTAATCTCGATCATATATAATACACTATACTCACATACTTTATATGATCTATGTGAGAATCTCCATATGTAAAGAAAATTGATATTCTTTGGCCACTTCGTCATTCTTCCATGGGCATAGGTATATTAAAATATTTGTATATCAAAATCTTATTTTTTATAAGGATACAAACTTTCGAAGCATTTTAAATAAAAATAGTAGAAAGGACGACAAAAAAAAATTCCAACTCTTAAATCTCCTACCACTAAAAAGCTTTTGGAAATTCATAGATATTCTCGTAGCACCAATAATAGTAACCTAGAAGAAAAAGTTATTGTAAAGCAAATAAGCAAGTAATAGCCCCAATCTGTATCTATAATAAGGTAATGCAAGTAGACCACGTTTTAGTAAAAAAAAAAAAACTTCCCTAGTAGGGGACACACTGCAAATAGAGTACCTCTTTATGCATTATTCAAACCTAACAGGGTGGCCCTCTCATGCTCTCAACAACCCACCAACTAACCAATTCCATGTGGGCCTTCCCATTATTTTGGGGCCTGTGATCCATCAGTCCAGTTCAATATTTTGGTCATCTTCTCCATTAACATTTAATATATTAAAAAAAATTATATATTTAAAAATATTAACAGAAAAATAAATTCAACAAAGAATTCTCACAAGGGAAAACGAATTCCTACGCATTGGAACCTTTTCATGATTTGAAGAATCAGGAAGCGAAATGATTGGGTTAATGCGAGCCAACCTTGATGCTGCATCGAATAAACAAATCAGGTACCACAAGATCATCAAATTTATAAATAATCATTGCACCATCATGTCCCATAATACACAATAATATTCTCTTCTGTTCCTTCATATTTCCGATTATACCCTTCAATTCATGCTCCTGTGAAGGTTTTTTCAGAGAAAATGGCAATGGGTACGAGAAAGAAAGAAAGCAATGCACGTGCAAGGCAACATGAAGTGAATCATGGATTAACGATATAACCCAACCAATTAAATCATTGGTTTAACCGTTAATCACATGATTACCAGCTCAGGCGCTCACATGGCCACGTCTTTAAAAATGCTAACTAACTAGCTTGCATTACAATATCATGGTATCATAAACCAAGTTGCCTCTGCAAATGTTCCTTTAAGTGCTCTTGCACATGCACGTGTGGAGAATCACACAATCTAAGCTTGGGAAACTCATGAGTGTGTTTGTTTGTTAAGAAAGTGTGAGGAAGGTAGCTTCATTAGGTATAATAATTACGATAATCATCATCATCATTACAGGGAAAGTCAGGTTTGACCGTGGACCAGATCAAGCAAACACTTATATTTTCATTTAAGTATTTATTTAATTAGTATATATGCTTTTTCTAAAGTTAATAGTATAAGATGAAATTGGAAAGAATAATTTTAAAGAAAAAGTACACGTGGGATAGACATTCTGCACGTGCGCTTCGGTGTCCGTCGGCAGCAGTTGGACATGGAAATTGGTGAGACAAGTAGGATCCATGTGGTTTACTCACAACCCGAGGTGAAGGACATGCACACCATTGCTTTTGCAACTTTTGCAACCATGCAACACAGTTAACCCTTTTGCTTTTTCCCTAAAATTTATTATTATTTTCATGGGCAATATTATTAAACTTATCTCATAATCTTAATCAAAATAAACAAATAAATATTAGAATGGGAACATCAAAGAAAAAAAAAAAACACTGTAACCGGAAACATTTGAACCTCGAATTTAAACTCGATCATGGTGACATTATATTATGGTACGAAAATGCAATATAATGATTAGGGATGAGATAATTGGACGAAGGAGACAATAATCAAATAGCACCATCATTTGTTTCCGAGGGAGGAGGAGAAAATAAACACAATTAGTCCACTTTTAAAGTTACATATTTTCAAAAAAAAAAAAAAAAAAAAAAATTTATAAAATATAAATTTAATTTAAAAAAAAAAAAAAAAAAAAAAATAAAAAATTTAT
>Ga0214545_1011229_pt1 | contig 12491 bp, 6 predicted proteins | sample CNSS4metaG_FD_160064 | JGI IMG/M metagenome (GOLD analysis project Ga0214545, IMG submission 160064) | Root nodule microbial communities from cowpea collected in UCLA plant growth center, Los Angeles, California, USA - CNSS4 | ecosystem: Host-associated > Plants > Roots > Nodule | place: USA... | reverse complement strand
TATATATATATATATACACACACACATATGTATATGTATATATATATTACTATTCATTTTCACTATATAACTACATTCGAGCCAATCTTTTTTTTCCTTCTTAACTAAAAATTCCAAACCAAACCACAATGTCTCCCTTGATTAACTAACAATATTATCTGTTACAATTTGGGCATACGATTTGTCGTTCTTTCTTTTCCAAACCATGTTCTTACTTAAAACGTTTTTGTTATTAATAAGTGTGTGCTCACCGTTTGCCTCTCTTCCACGTATATTCTCCTCCTCATATCTCTTGTGTTTTGGCCTATTAACATGAAGCTTCATGTTGCCAATCCATTCCTGCTTAATCTTCTTGGTATGAATACTTCTTGGATTCTTCCCAATCTCTTGAATATTTTTCACATATCATATTCCCAAAAGTAATTTATAAAATGTGAAAAGAAGAATGATGTTCTCGATTGACTCATTTCTTCAACCTTAACTACTTAGATCCTTTTAAGCATAAAGTAATGTCTAAATTGGGGGAAAAAGTAGGAATTTAAAAACCACTTTATAAGGAAGTTATAAATTTAGCTATTAAGTCATGCATTAGATGTGGACCATAACTTGTGTCAGAATTGTTAATTATTTAAAGTTTGTATGGTATTTATTGTATGGTATTTATTTCGTTGTCGATATACTTTTACATTGAAATACCTTAAATATATATTAATGCTTTTACATTGAAATGTCCATATACTTTAAAATTGGACAAGTTTTGGTATTCATTAGCCTATATCAACATTTAAATATCTTTTGTTGACAGTCTGATATGTTGTTTAAAATAGGGTTAAATATGTTTTTGGTCCCTCAAGTTTGAGCGAAATTTGGGTTTAATCCTTCATCAAAAATTTTGCCCAATTTAGTCCTTCATCTTCCAAAATGCGTGAATTTAGTCATTTTAACCAAATTTTGTTAAGTTTATCTGACATTTCAAGCGCATTTCATGATAATATTTAAATTATTTATACTGTTTGACACATTTTTGCTTCAATGTTAACTTAAATACTATCATGAAATGCGCTTGAAACATCAGATAAACTTAACAAAATTTGGTTAAAATGACTAAATTCACGCATTTTGAAAGATGAAGGACTAAATTGGTCAAAAGTTTTGATGAGGGACTAATTCCAAATTTCGCTGAAACTTGAGGGACCAAAAACATATTTAACCCTTTAAAATATATGTACAACTATAGGTTGGGAAAACACAAAAACCAACAAATTATGCTCTTCCATCCATGTAATATATGCTCCTCTTTTATATTTACACCATATTGGACTTATTACATCAGTTGAGACCATAACTGATGTAATATGTTCCTTAAATTTGCTCTCTTTTAGGTAGATTTACACTGGATATAACATTGATTGGTGTTTATAACTATTGTAAGCTATATATATTACATCGATTAGAACCTAATGTAAAATATGAGTGTTGTTACTTGTAGGTTTAATTACTCAGATAATACCCACTTTGGTAGGGGTGTATCAATCTTGTACCCGCTTTTAAAAAAGTGTCAATTGCATTCCATCTTTTGAAAAAGTGCTTCAATTAGGTCCCTTTTAAACGGAGTTGACTAACGCCGTTAACAACGTGCCACGTGTTAATATGTGCTTTTTTTGTGTTTTTTTATTTTTTAAAATTTTTTAAATTTTTTTTAGATTTCTTAAGTTTTTTTTTTTTTGAAAAAATATATGTAAAATGCCACGTGTCAGGTCCTTGTGCAATGCCATGTGTCAGTGTTACTATCAAATGTCATTTTGTTGATTTCGATTTCGTCCCCATATATGTCTCAATGATTCAATTTAGTCACTACTTATATGTCTCATATTCAATTTTGACCTAATTTTTTTTAATAATTAAAATCCATTTTTTATAAAATTAAAAGTAATTAAGTATAAAATTTTACAAAAATTAAGTATTTGATATTTATATTAAATTTTAGTGGTAAAAGTCATTTTATTAAGTCATTTTTAATAAAAAAAATTAGTATAACATTCATACGAATAGAAATTTTAGTTTAAGATTAGTAATAGACAATATTGTTCTATTTCAGAAAAAAAAATTAAAAAAACATGAGTACTTAGTAAAAAATTAATTAATAACATAATATGTTAAAAACTCTTTTTTAATAAAAAATATTAGTATAACATTTATACAAATAAAAAATTTGGTCTAAAATTGAGAGAAACAATATAAATATTAGTACTTAATTTAGTAAAAATATTTATAAACTTAATTAGTTTTAATCTTATAAAAAATGGATTACATAAATATTTTAATTATTAAAAATAATTGCGATAAAATTGAATCAGATACACATAAGTAGGTACTAAATTGAAAGAAAAAGATATATATATTTGTACTAAATTGAAATCAACATAATGACATCTGATAGTGACACTAACACATGGCATTGTAATGCCACGTGACACTGACAATGCCACGTGTCACACACAAGGACTTGATACATGGCATTTTTTTTACTTTTTTTTCAAAAAAAAAGAAAAAAGAAAACCATAGACTGACACGTGGCACGTCGTTAATAGCGTTAGTCAACTCCGTCTGAAAGGGACCTAATTGAAGCACTTTTGCAAAAGTTGGGATACAATTGACACTTTTTTAAAAGCGAGTACCAGATTGACACACCTCTACCAAAGTGGGTACCATCCGAGTAATTAAACCTTACTTTTAAATGTAATGGATGACAACCATTGTTTGTGCTCATATTCAAATAGGTTTGAATCAAGTAATAATTTGCTTAATTCAAAGTACTTTAAAAAATTTTCTTTTTATGTACTAATTGAAATAATTGTTTTTTGTCCAATATTTCAACAATTCTCAACCATTGCTTCCATATTCAATTACGTACGTAAGAAATGTTTGTGCCAAATATATAGTGAAAATGCACAATAATTTAAATGACTAGTCTAAAACTGTCTAGTATGTAAAGACTATTGTCTAGTATAAAATTATTATCTATGTTGTTTTTGGTTTATGGCCATGTATCTGGATGTTTTTTGGTTTTACTTCTTTCCAAGGTTCGTAATTATGTAGGTAGAAACCAAAACCAAAAAAAATATTCATAACGTTTGCTCTTTTTTGATAAATTTTTTGAATGATTATAGGCTACAATTATCTACATGAACTGTAACCTATATCTCTTTTTACAAATGACTATATGGTATAATTATCTATAGGAATCGTAGCTTATTGCTTAGTTTTGAGTACATATAGGCTACAATTTCTTTATTAATCATAGCCTATTATATATTATATACTACGGTTGGAAATCATACTCTAAAGAACTTCTTCTTTACTACGACTTGATATACTACAGTTCATTTACTGTACTTTAACATATAAAACAATTATAGCCATTACCATTTGCTACAATAGTGTAACTAATGTAAAATTAATTGATGTAATATATGTTTTTTGTAGTAGTTTATTTAGTGTTTTAGAAATTCAATCACATCAACGAGAACACAAAGTTTCACTCGCTTTGACTCCTATTTTACAATCTTTGTTATTTAACGATGAAGGGCAACATATGTACTTGTCAAGGAGGGAACCATATTTTTGCATTAGTGGTTCACACACACACACACACACATAATATATATTTATATAAACCCTATTTCATGTAAGTTCATCTTATAATTTTAAGGAGTGCAAAGTGTTTGTGTTAATGTTTATTAAGAAAGTTTCAAGAAGATTCTCACTAGATATTAAGATAACCAAAAGATTATCTAGATGTGAAGGCGCACTTCAAAGGAGCTAAAAGGGAGGAGAAAAAGATTCAATTGAAACAAAAAAAAATCAACACAACACAAACAGAGATAAATGGGACAAAAGAAGAAAAGGGAAAAGAACATATATGAACAAGAATGAAATACACAAAAAGATGGAGAGAATATATAGAAAGGGATAGGGGACAAAATGAGGCATGCCACTTGGGTTACTAGGCTACCTAAGATAAGTGGTGGTTTTCGCCACTTGAACCAAGGGTCAAGATAAGACTAAGAGTAGAACTCTCTCACAAAAGTGAAGTTCACAAATGCACACAAGGTCTCTTTAATATAACACTAATCAACCCTCTACAAGTGGTGGTGAGGTTCCCTTAAATAGGCATGGGTAGGGACCTCTAAGCAATTACAAAAATATGCTTCTAGAAACTACGACAACCTATGGCCAACTCCCTTACCTTTGAAAGCAAGGAGGACTCTTTACAAATACTTGTTTCTAGAAACTAGGGCAACCTATTAGAAACTCCCTTGCTTTGGAGAGGAAGGAGGACATCAAAGATGACCTCTCTAGACTCCTAAATCAGTCCCAAGGTGTTGGGCCTTGATTCCAAGCTCAACTTTTCCAAGAAAGGGCACTCCTTAGCAAATTTGGGGTGTCCAAGGGCTATCCTTATGTTAGGCTAGGCTTCTCACCATCCAAAACATCAAAAGGGGGACTCAACACTAAAAGGAGAGGTGCATAAAATTAAACCTACAAAAACACAAGAGAAACATAAGTGTTCTAAGACAAGAAAAACTAAACCAAGTAAAAGAAAGAAGGTGAAGAAACTTCCCTTCCAAACAAGTTTATTTTCCCTAAGCATTTTCTTCAATCCTTGGTAGAGGATAAGGCTCATCATTGTTATTTTTGCTAAGTCCATGAACATTCATAATTAGGAAACCACTCCTTATTAATCCAATTAATATTTGTCCTATATTACTAATTTATCTACCTATTGGACCTTTTAATTAACAAATCATGTTCCTCTTACATTAGACATAAAATGTTACAATAGATTCATTACATCCCAAGAAAGCCATGCGACATTTTAATCATTCTTACATATGTCGAAATTGAATAAAAAGGAAACCTAATATGGAAGGTTACATGGTTGACATTAATGAGTAGTGTGTGAGATCATAGAAATAACATTTTGTTAGAAAAATGAAAATGTTGGCGAGGTGGAAATATTTGGAAGAGCTTAGCTGAAAGCATGGGCTTGGAACAGAAACAAAACCCCTAATGTTATTTTTCATGGTACGGTTGGTGTTTATGCAAAAAAACTTAGGTTACAGTTATCCAAAAATAACTCTATGCGTAGGGGTTAGTTAGGGTTTCTAGGCTGGCTTATAGGCTTGGGTTCTATTGTAACCGAGGCCAAATGTCCTTACGCTGGTGGCAATATTGAAATTTTGTTTTCTGGGCTGCCTCATAAATTTCAGTTCTTTTGTAACCGAGGCCTAAAACCACTAACTGCACCGGTTTTTCCAAGAACCGAGACAATATAGTTGGATGAAATTGCAAAAATGCTACCGCCTCCATATAGGCTTTGATTCCGTTATAACTAAAGCCTGACGAAATAAAATGTCAAATCTGCAACTAATAAAGATTACGTCTCAAGGTTTAGGGATAAGAAAACCGAAGGAAAAAAACAAAGTAAGAAATATAATGACTTATTCAAGAATGTTTAAAGTTGGTACTTAGTTAGAATATTGCAAATTTATTGTGTAAGGTAAAGGTTTGCTACATCCTGTTACATTTTATTTTTCTTAGTTGTGTGCAGGTTTGTAAGAACTGAAGGTGAAGAAATTGATATCATAATTCATAATGACAACCACGAAGGACTACATGTAACATTCTTTAATAGAATAAAGACAAGGGTGAAGATGTGTCATAACAGAGTAAAAAAGATTTCAACAAAGAGTGCAAATACATCAACAATTGTTATGTTATTATATGTGTATATGAATTTTATGTAAAAAAGTTGAAGTACTCCAAAAGCTTATTTATTTGTTAAACTTTTATTGTCGATTAGAAAAATGATTCATTAATCCAACACCAATAGAAGGGGAGTTAATTCCTCTAAGACATTTGAATTACAAAAGATAGCAAAAAGAATGATAAGCTTGAAGCTTGAAGTCTTACCGAGCAATTTGCTCTCGTGCCCCAGCTCCTAAAATGCGTTTTCTCAAAGGTTTCCAAAACACATCAAGTTTCTCTTTTCAATTTACGTCCAAAAAGTAAACTTTCGTTGAATAAGCATATTTCTTTGATGGGTGAGTGACAATCAGTGTAAGGTCTCGTATCTCACTTAGTGAAACCTTTAGTGGTCAAAATCCTTGCTAGTCTAGACTTTTGATCATTAAAAAAAAAAATCATAAAAATTTGTAAGAAGTAAGCAATAGTAAAATTATTTTAACAACGATTTTTAATATTAATTGAGAAAGAGTTTATAATATAAATACAACTAAAGAGATAAAATGCATAGGATAAAACAAGTTATTTTCAAACTTATAATAGGTATGGCAACCAAAATTCCTATAGTTATATTTTTGGGTACACTAATTAAGTTATACAGAATAAAGGACCAGTTTCTTTATTTATTTTATGTTTGAAATGTTTGGTATAAATATTTAAAACTTTGAATAGGTTAACGTAGGACAAAAGCAGTAACTATAGTATTAGCCGTCAAGTAGCTTTCCATTTGCATTTTTTATAGGCTTGCCTAATAATATTTAGAATATGAAGGTACGGATAACGTGAGTGAGTAATATTCTTGCAATATAGAATCATACTTATTAAACTATGGTGGGACTAGTTTGTTTGACACAAGTGAGTGTAAGGATAAACACGTTCATACTCATCAAATTAAAAATCATAAATCTAGGGTTTTCATGACCATAAAGTCACTCTCCAACCACGGAAATTGACTTCTGCGAATTTAATAGCTTCCACGGTTTTCACTCATCATGAATGAAACACGAGTTTCACCAGTGGCTAAAGCCAGTACCAGTTTTTTGATCCATGATTGCAAAGCAATGTTCTTCTGCAACCAAGTTCTTTTTCATACTTAGATAGATTATTATGGGTCCATGGTTTTGGAAAAGACCTCTTTGACATAGAAAACTTTGCGAAGATACATGTACTTTGAACTAGTTTCTGACTTTTGGAAAAGCTTATGTCTTATCACTACAGCGTTCGGAAAATAATTGTTGTTTCAATAATTTTTTTTTTCCTTTATGAAACGTTTTTTATAAGCAGCTTATTTCAAAATATCAGCTTCTGCGTTTTTTTATATTTATATTTATTTTATCTTTAAAATATTAACCAGTTTCCCTTTTACTGTTGTATATTGTAGATAAGACTTTATTATTTTATTTTAGTCATCCTCGCATAAAACCCAACTTTATCTCTTTAGGTAAAGTTTCTTATTTTTAATCTTTGACACTGAATACTCACAATGACAGAAAATAAAATTTATTATTATTATGATAGAAAATAAAGTATTTTTTTAACTATTCACAATAATAGAAAACTAAATTTATTATTATTACTATGATAGAAAATAATGTACTTTTTCTAACTATTATGTATTATTTGAAATTTGACTATACTATTTCATCATTATATTCCCAAACCACTGATAGATGATAGTTTTTTATTTTAAAATATTATCCATATTACATGTAGTGTACCTTATCATTACTTCATTTTAAATATCCTATGTCTATTTAGAATTATGTTATTTTTACTTTACTTTAAACTTATAAAGAGAAATATAGCAAGATATGCTATACGATTAATAAGAAGTACACAATCGAAAAATATAATACAACTGAAAGAAATATAGGTATAATTAAATTGATTTATCAATAAATAAAAGATTAAGACGTTAAAAATAATTAAAAATTAAAATTATAAATATCTTAAAATTAATTTTTTTGTAACAATATTGAATAAACATGCATAGTTTTATATTTACATTTTACTAGAATTTGCGATATCTTTCGTCAGAGCGATAGTATCCTAAAAGTGAACTAATAATTTTGCAAGCTAAGTGCAAATTCTGAATTACAGTTGTCTTACCGTTGTCGTTGAAATGATATATTATCTTTTATAATATAAGAAAAAAAATATTAACAAAATTATTTTATTATCTATTTTATTTTATTGTCAAGTGTTTCAAAAATTAATTTTTTAGTTATTTGATATTTTAATTTTTATATTTATATTTATTTTGTTGTCACACATGCAAGTTATTTTAAATTTTTATTTTTTTATTTTTTATTTTTTTATCATGTAGGCATAGAATTTATTTTATTTTGAAACTAATTTACCTGTACTTTGTATTTTTAATTTTATCTTTTAATAATTTCTAATTGATTGGTCATTTTATACTCTTTTTTTTTTCATTTTTAACTTTATTTTTTTATGATTTACACCGTTATATGAAAGTTTGTTTTTTTAAAAAGTTATTTTACTCTTTTATCCAATTTATCTATTTTTTACTTGAAATTTGTTAAGACAGATCTATCTAATATAACCTAACTAAGAGGGGGGAATTGGTTATTCAATCTTTTACTAATTTTAAAAGAATCTTGAAATCAAACCAATGACTAAATGTTTTGAGACAAGCTTGTTTAGATTTGCCATGTGTATGTGTGCAAGTCTTTTATGCCAAATCCAAGGTTCATCATTTTTGGCAAATAGAAAAGCAATAGAATCAAATGAAGTATTTTCAAAATCTACCATGTATATGTTCTGAATTCTTTTTCCAACAAAGACTAGTTCATTTGTTGAGGCATGGCAAATCAAGCAATGATTAACTTCAAAGGTTACTTTTAGGTTCTTATCACATAATTGGCTAATACTAAGCAAGTTGTGCTTGAGTCCATCAACTAGTAACACATCCTCAATTTCAACAGTAGAGAAGGACCTTACTTTACCTATACCTAGAATTTTACCTTTATTATTATCACCATATGTGACATGTCCACTCACCTTGTGAGAGATTTTGCTGAATTTTTTGATATCACCAGTCAAGGGTCTAGAGCATTCGTTATCCAGGTACCACATTGATTGCTTAGTTTCAGCATTCACCTACAAACTAGATCATTGAGATGAAGCAAGTACCCAGTTAAACTTGGGTCCTTTTATGTTAGATAATTTTCTGGTTCCTTTGGATACCATTTAAATTTCCCTTTAAGAACTCCATTGTTTTTAAAATAGCAAGAATTTGAGGTATGACCAAGTTCAGAGCAGTAGGTGCAGGTGATAGAGGATGGTTTACTTACGTTTAGAAAATTTTTGGTGCCTAATCGATTAGATTTGCCACTGTAACCTATTCCTTCTTTGTTAAGCACACTCCTTTGAGATCCTAACACTGCATCAAGGTTTGATCTTCCCAAGGTGAATTTTGAGAGAGTTTTCATTAGATAATCTATCTTTTCTAGCTGTCTTGGACAATTTTCACATTTGGGAAAGCTTGTGCCATCTTTGGACCTAGAGTATTTCTTAGATTTTTCTAGTTTTTCAAGACTTGTTATCAGATTTTCATTTTCCTCTTCTAGTTATTTTACTCTACCTTCAAGCCATTTAATTTCTCCTTTACGCTTATTATTTGACTTTTGCAATTTCGTGGCTTCCTTATGCAATTCATTAAAAGCATCAAGTAATTCACAATAGTTATTTTCATCATGATCCCATTCCAGTCATCAGACACAAATTGTTTTCTTCCTTAGTGCTCTCATCAAATTCACTGGATGTGCTGGAATCATTATCTTCCCAGGCAATGTAAGCTTTCTTTTTCTTCATGTGCTTATCTGCCTCATTCTTCTCTTCCAGCTTCTGCTTCATCTTCAGTATAAGGCAGTCTAGTTTAATGTGTTCAGCTTTACCACACTTAGAGCAGGTTGGAGTGCCAGAGCGTTCTTGCTTTCTAGATTGTCTCTTATTTCTTGCATAGCTGTTGATAGTCTTATTTTTATATTTCAGAAATTCAGAGAACCTTTTTACCATTAGACTCAAGGCTTCACTGTTAGAATTTCCATCATTGGAGTCATCTACAAATTCTATTTTCTTCAGTTTTGTTGCAGTCTTCACAACACTCTTCAAGGCTATGGTGTGCCTATTTTCTCCATCCTCTTCTTCATTGAGTCTTCCAAGCTCTAGTTCATGTTCCCTCAATTTTCCGAAGAGAGTGGCTATGTTCATGCTAGTGAGATCTCTGGATTCAAATATTGTTGTTACTTTGGGCTGTCATGTCCTATTAGGGGGTAAAGAGAGAGGTTTGAAGGTTGTTGTCAGTGAGCATTAGGAGGAGAGGTTTTACAAATTATCCAAGTGCTAATTGAGAGAGAATAAGAGCTTATTTGAGGTAGCACTAAGGAGACAATTAGTGATAAAAAAGGGAAGCTCTAGATTATCAAATTTTAAAGTAAGGAGTCCAAGTTAGGGGAGATCGACTCTGTGAATTCAATTGTATTGTTATTGGTTGCATGATGTATGAAGAATATAATGATTAAGCTTTGTTAATTTTGTTCAAATTCATGTTTCTGGAATTTTTCCATAAACCACCTAGCTGGCGATGAACTGCCTCTAGGCGACTGATCCCTTTTTGTAGTGAAAACTGGGTTCCTGAGGGGAATTGCCTAGCAGCATGAACAAGTCGCCAGGCGACGCATGTGTGTCATCCCAGTTTCTGGGTTTTTTTTATGAAGGGCCTGGCGGTAATGAACACCCGTCAGGCGACACGAACCTGTTTCACTCAATTTTGATGATTTGGTGTTTGAGACTATTTTAATCGGGGAAGAATGAAGTTCATATACGTGTTGATTGTTGATGATTAAAAATCATTAGTATTACGTTGTCATTGGGTATTAATTGAGAAAAATTGTATGAACCTGGGTTTTAGGGTTTGGAACTTAGGGTTTTGGGGTTATGAGGTTAATTGATAGTTGAATTCCACTAGAAAAGGCTATGGACTAAGATTTGGGATGCACATTGATTACATGTAAGCATAACAAATTGCGGAGAGGGTAAATTTCATAGAGAATGGAAATGGGCGTTGGGTTTGAAAGTTTCGCAGGTGCAGGAATTATTGGAAATCTCCAAAATTCTATACACCACCTGACGGGTATTTGGATGGCCGTCAGGCGACAAGCATAGATCAGTGGAGTGTGCAGCGGAATTGGCAGCGAGAGGGAAATTTAGTGTGGGCTTAGTTGGTGGTAGATAAAAGTAGAGTTGAAATATGTTGGCTATGGTATTAGGAAGAGTAAGTGGTACATGGAGTGAGATTAGAAATAATTATAAAGAATAAGTTGTGTTAAAAGAGTTGAATATAATGATAGTGTAGTAGAGGTCATTGTAAACCAGAATATCGTTGAATGATGAGGCATAATCTAACTTAAGAGTTGGGTTGTGAGGTGGCATTGCCTAAGCTAGAAGTGTGGTGTAAATATGGCTAAGGTATAATTGTTATGTATTTGAAAACTGATAAAGACTTAGGTACTATTTGGGATAAATGATAGAGTATAAGTAGTATGAGGTTAATAGCGGCAGATTGTGAATTAGAAACGTTGAACTGAAGCAAGTCTAAGTACGAGTAATCTTGGGTTAGTGAACCTAAATGGACATGAGTACATTGGTAACAAGTTAAACACATGAGGATTGATGTAACCCACTTAGTGAAGTTCATTGCGGGTTTTGATACCTAGCTTAAAGTGTGCAATTTGACCTGTGTGCCTAAAAATCAGTAAAATGCGAGTACTGGTGTGGCGTCTGGCGTAATGTTGGAACCGCCAGGCGATAACTACAATCACAGTGGACTCTAGAAGCGCGTGGCGCCTGACGGTGAAGGTGATCCCGCTAGGCGATGTTTGTAGGTAAGTGGGTTCCGAGGCGCTTGACGCCTGGCAGCACGTGTCCTCCGCCAAGTGGTCTAAAAGCAAGTTTCGCCTAGCACTGCCCTTGGGCAGCGCCAGGCGATAAAGCAAAGGCCAGAATTGTGTTTTGCTTGCTTTGGATATGCATGGTCTACAAGGCTTTGGTGATATCTCGAAGGTCGTCTTGCTGATGTTCCTTGAGTTGTAGCTTGGAATGTATCTCTTGAATTGTGGCTCAGGATAGGGGTTAAGCATGTGGCATTCCTTGGGTTGTGGCTCGAAATGACATCTCTTAAGTTGTGGCTCGGAATGGCGGATGAACACGAGGAGCTCTGGAGTTGTGGCTCGGGCTGGTGAGTGTTGCCGGTGTAAGTGTGCGAGTTGTGGCTCGTACGGATGGATCCAGATAGGTTGCCCTCCTTAGTAATTGGCTAACGAGTTTGGTAGTCTTGGGACGTTACGAACTATGTTCGTATTGGGAACTCCACCTTGCGTTACAGAGTATGGTCCATAGCAAGTTTCCCGCACGTGCTCTACAAGTTGTGGCTTTTAGGTGTGGCAACAAGACATCTTGAGATATTCGTCTGAAGACGTAGACCATGGATGACATGGTGGTGGCCATGTGATATGAAATCAAAGGATGAAGTTCCTTTGGTGTGTTTGTATGTATATATGTTATACATATATGCATATATATATATATATATATATATTTATATATATATATATATATGTATATATATGTATGTATATATATATATACGTACATATATA
>Ga0214545_1011227_pt1 | contig 12493 bp, 9 predicted proteins | sample CNSS4metaG_FD_160064 | JGI IMG/M metagenome (GOLD analysis project Ga0214545, IMG submission 160064) | Root nodule microbial communities from cowpea collected in UCLA plant growth center, Los Angeles, California, USA - CNSS4 | ecosystem: Host-associated > Plants > Roots > Nodule | place: USA... | reverse complement strand
TATAGTGTAGACAAAATTATAATAAGTGATAGATAGAACTTTCAAATACCTTTAAGTGATTTATGCATTGTAGCATGTGATACATGGACCACACACGCACTTCTAACCTCTTTTGTCCCCTTTTTTTTGGCTTTTGAAAATGATCATAACAATATATGAGAAACCAATACTATAAATTACATATGTAATTAAAAGAAATTTTAACTATATAATTCAAGTGTTAAAATAATTATTCATATGACTTTTTATCTATCATAATTAATAAATATCTAAACATTATGTGTAAATTTTAAAAACATGATGAAAATAATATTTTTTTGGGACATACTTTTGTGCATTTAAAATTATATGGAGTGCAAAAGGCATTTCTTATCCTAATATATGTTGTAATAAGAAGCTATACTTAAGATTGGTTTTCTTTTTCTTTTAACAACAACTATGATTGATTAGTTTTATTTAGCTTATCATATTTGTTAGGTTGATTGATTGAATAATTACTATTATCATTGTAATTAATGTATATTATTTATAGCAAATTAATCTAAAAAATTTAAAACTTTAAATGACGATGATTAACTACAAAAATATTGCGTTACTCTTGAAAAGTTTAAGTAATTGAGAGCATTGATGGTCTTGATTTATTTTTATAATTAAGAGAAGAGAAATAGCACTCCAATAAAATATTAAAATATATTAAAATATTTTTTTTTGTAATATATGCATTTATAAAGTATTATTAACCATACAAGTGATTCTTGCAAATGTAGAAAGAAATCTTTTAAAATTAAAACCAGTTAAATTCCATCTAAGATCAACAATGATACAAGATAGATTGAATGGTTTTTGGCTATTTTTTTTTTTTTTATTTAGAGTGAAATGCAAATTTGATAAACAAATTCGGATATCTGATTTTGCAACTAAAGAAACTAGCAAATTAATATATAAAAAAAACAATTTATATTATATTAGATTTCTACAAAAATGTTGGCAACCCTGAATTTTCTACACACAGCCATAGATTATAGCTTCCATGCCATTTCAATTTAAAAAAGTGTTCTTGATCTTGAGAAATGCTAATTAATTTGAGCTTGATTTTTGATATTTGCATCAAAAGCCAAGAAGCTGGGTCTGCCTTACTTGAATGCATTTCTTGATTCTGTTGGGTCAAATTATAGCCATGGAGCCAACTTTGCAACTGCTGGATCCACCATTAGACCTCAGAACACAACCCTTCATCAAACTGGAGGCTTCAGCCCTTTCTCTCTCGACGTTCAATTCAATCAATTCAGCGATTTCCAACGCAGAACCCAATTTTTTCGCAACAAAGGTAATGCCAACACATGAACCATATTTTCCCTTCTTCTATTCTTCATGTGGACATGTTTATGGATTCACTTTATTTACCTTAAATAACTGAGCATCATCACTTTTCACTCCTCTTAGGTGGAGTATACAAAACATTGTTACCAAAAGCAGAGTACTTTTCTCAGGCATTGTACACGTTTGATATTGGTCAAAATGACTTGGCATCTGGTTACTTCCACAACATGTCCACGGATCAAGTTAAAGCATATGTTCCAGATGTTTTGGCTCAATTCAAGAACGTAATCAAGGTAGTGTATGTGATGTTTCTGGTTGCTGATTCAGACATTCTGGGTTTAACATTTGGAGTTTCATTTTCTGCTGTGGAAAATAGAAACTGTTTTGAGTAACTTTAATATCGAGAATTAGTTATGTATATGTGTTTGATTCATGTACTAAAACCACTGTATTCTTACAAGTATATGAACTAAAACTTAAATTGAAGACTATATAGGAACTGTATAAGGTTTAATCAGAAAACAAACGAACAGCATGTGCATGACAGATGTTTGTGTATTTGTTTGGTGTTTTTAGTATGTATATAATCATGGAGGAAGGTCATTTTGGGTTCACAATACGGGTCCTGTTGGTTGTTTGCCATACATAATGGATCTTCACCCAGTAAAACGGTCGTTAGTGGACGAAGCAGGATGTGCAACCCCTTACAATGATGTGGCCAAGTTCTTCAATCGTGAATTGAAAAAGGTTGTGGTTCAACTCAGAAAAGAGCTTCCCCTGGCTGCCATCACTTATGTTGATGTTTACGCAGCGAAGTACTCTCTCATTAGTCATCCGAAGAAGCATGGTAAACCCTTTGTCTTGTCTCTGGTTTGGACTTGTTTAGTTTGTGAAAATGTGTGGGAGAATGAGTTGTGTTTGTTGAATGCAGGTTTTGAGGAACCATTGAGGGCATGTTGTGGACATGGTGGAAAGTACAACTACAATTTGCACATTGGATGTGGTGCTAAGATTAAGCATGGTGGGAAAGAGATTCTGGTGGGGAAGCCATGCAGGGATCCATCTGTTTGGGTAAATTGGGATGGTGTTCATTACACTGAGGCTGCAAACAAAAGGGTGCTTGAACAGATTGTTGATGGTGCATTTTCTGATCCACCTATTCCTCTGAACATGGCTTGTCATAGGAATCTTTGACAGAAAGATTGCTAACATCCTTGTACTGTTTTCTTTGTATCTTTTAAAAAAGATTCAATAAAAAATGGTAAAGTATGTATTTGATTATTACGATATGTGAGGCACAGATGTCGAAAATGAATTTAATTAAGTTGAAACTGTTTGAGTCAGAGTTGACCTTTGAAACCAGTATTAAGTGAAATGTAAAAATAAGATAAAAATGATGTTTCTCTGGACAATTACCACGTTGTTTCACAAAATCGTAAGTTGTTTTTACCAAACACATATATTAACATAAATAATCGTAAATTTATTTTATAATGTTTTTGAGAGGAGGAACTAATGGATTGGGCAGTGAGTCAAAGAATAATCTTACACCTAAAAAGGGGATAAATTTCTTTGTTGGATGATAAAAACAGGAAATTAAGTAGTGCCCAACTCTGCATGAGCGTGCGTAGAAAGAAGAGAAACTCTTACGCAAGGTTCAGAAGAGAATGGAGTTTGTTAACGTTACGGAGTTGGAGCGCTGAGAGAAACCAAAAGAAAAAAGAAAAAAAAAAAACCTAAAAAATCGCGAGAATGGAACCGAGCGTTCTGGAATGTCTGGGCGTTGAAATCATCGGCGTGATGAGTCCGGTGTCGATCTGCATGTTCCTGGTGGTTCTCCTGGTCTACGCCCTCTCCTCGCCGTCATCCTCCGCCGCCACCATCACAACCGCCGCCAACCTTGTCTATGCCGAGAACCCCACCGATAGCCCTGCGGAGAAGTTTGAGGGCGCGCTCCTCAACGCCGTCGTCTTCGTCGGTCTCATCGCGATTGTCACCTTCCTCCTCGTCCTCCTCTACTACTACAACTGCACCGCCTTCCTCCGCCACTACACGCGCTTCTCCGCCTTCTTCGTCCTCGCCTCCATGGGCGGATCCATCCTCCTCTCCCTCCTCCAGCGCTTCTCCATCCCCCTCGACGCGGTAACCTCCTTGCTTCTGCTCTTCAATTTCACCGTCGTCGGAGTACTCTCCGTCTTCGCCGGCGGGATCCCAATTATTCTCCGCCAAGCGTACATGGTCTGCCTCGGGATCATCGTCGCCGCTTGGTTCACCAAATTGCCCGAGTGGACAACGTGGACGCTTCTCGTTGCGCTCGCTCTCTACGATTTGGTCGCTGTTCTTGCCCCCGGCGGCCCGCTGAAGCTCCTTGTCGATTTGGCGTCCACCCGGAACGAGGAGCTGCCGGCGTTGGTCTACGAGGCGCGTCCGACTGTCGCTACCCGAACCCCCGCCGCCCTAGGATTTATAGTCGCCGGGGTTTCGGATTCTGAGGCTTCTAGAATTGAGCTTCAGGTAGTTTCTAGAGATAATGTAAGTAACAATGATGACGAGGACGACATTGATGTGAATCATGGTAGGAGCGATGAAGGGGAAAGTTCCCCATTGGTTGGTGGAATGAGATTTGGTGAGGATGTTATTAATGAGGAGATGTCTCCCCTTGTTGAAATGAGTGGGATTGGGGATGGTGAGGAGGCCGAGAGGGTGATGAGGGAGATTGGTGGGGAAAGGGGGATTAAGCTTGGTCTTGGGGACTTTGTTTTCTACAGTGTTCTTGTGGGGAGAGCTGCTATGTATGATTTGATGACAGTGTATGCGTGTTATCTTGCCATTATTTCGGGACTGGGGTGCACACTGATATTGTTGTCGGTGTGCCGGCAGGCTCTGCCGGCACTTCCAATTTCGATCGCCCTGGGGGTTCTGTTCTATTTTTTGACGCGGCTGCTGATGGAGCCCTTCATTGTTGGGACTGCCACCAATTTGATGATGTTTTGAGGTTTATGAGATACAGGTTTGGCAGGCTAGGCTTTAGGAATGTTCTAGTGGTTTGAGTGATTAAGTAGGATTATATCTATTACAGCAAATCATATACTTGTGCTCATTGTCTCACTCACTGATAGTGTTGTAACTGACGTTTGAAATGAAATGCAATTCAACCATCCCTTCCATGCCCTTTTTTCTAGAGATTGTAAATTTTAAGCAATGTCTTCCTTGTCCTTTTGATGTACATGAGATTTGGAGAGGAAGTTAGTATTTACTGGCATTTGTTGAGTTTATCACATCTACTTGAGTGTATGCTTGGATTTTTCGTACAGTTTATAGCCTCCAAGCTGTTTTCTTTTCACGTTCTTATTTATGGACATCATAAGGGATATTGTCCATCATTTTTTGAGATTAGTATATTTCTTACAAACCGAAAACAATTCAGAAGGCTGTTTTTCATGTTTGTTGAAATTTTGACTTGAAGCAAGAGGGTAGCATTGACGGGTGATTACATATTGATGTGCATGAAAAGAGTTTTCTTTTTCCAGATAATGTGCATGAAAAGAGTGATCTGCATATATGCTAATACTATAATGTAAACAAGTAAATTTCATGGTTCATGCAAGAACTTTGAGTATATGGTGTGTAACTGAGGATGTATTTATGCATGGCTTACCATTAGTTCCTTGCAGATTATAGACAAACTTTGCTTACAAATATCTGATTGATTTAAGTCTGGCAGCAGTTAAAGGTTCCCTTCTTATGCCATTGAGTAATATGTTTTGCCTCTTATACAGTTCTAAGTTGTTTACTTTGTTGAGAATAGCTTTTAGTGTATTGTGTCCTGCCCCTTGTCTTCTTTGTTTTCTAGATCTATTTATGGTTGTCCTTATCTATAAACTGAAATTCAAGTGCTACACATGGTCCATTTCTTTTTTTTTGGAGGGGGAAGGGCAGATTTGAGTCTCTTTCTCCTCACTGTTGTTATAAGAATGAAGTGATACTGTATGAATATCAACCAAATTAACTTTTAGGGTCTTGACCTCCCCCTTATAGACGCTCCAAGTTATATACCTTATAAATCCAAATTAATATCAATACTATCTACTGGTATTCTACACTCTTAACATAAGTCCTTTTATCTAGGTCTTGGAATTGAAACATACTTTATCCCCCTATTCTCAATTGGGTTTGAAGAATTTCTTCCATAGACAGCTCATCTAAATAATCTGATAATGTTTGGAATTTGCACTTTCGTAAGGACATAGGGCATGCAGATCTGCCTATTTTTCTTTTTTTTTTTTTTATTTTAATGAAGTGTTTATCTGCTTTCACAGGCTTGATTCTATCATTAAAAAACAGGACTGCGAATTACCGCGATTGCTAATTGTAGATTTTCACAGGTTTAGAGTTTGCAACTTATAAAGTTCTTAGGTCATCTCTAATGCAAGAGTCATGGTATAAAGTCTTATTTTACTTCATGTAAATCTTAGTATGTCACGTTATTTTTAAAATCTTGTAAGTTTTGTTCTAACTTAAGAGTTTTATAAAACATACATTTTTATAATTTTTTATTTATAGTTCATTCATTGTAAGTACAGCGTTTGCAACATGAGAAATAATTTTTAATTCTAATGACAGAGTCTTGAAGATCTTCTCATACCATATCAGCATGTTCCAATGGAGTTTCTTATAAAACCTAGGTTTTAAGCTTTAGGTCCCGATTATGACGACCCTTGTATTGTAGATGTCTTTAGTATTCAATTCTCATAATCTCTTATATTCCATGGGCCAGTGATCTTCATTCTATTTCTGACTACATGATACTACATTGTTTTCCTGTTTTGCCATGTACCTTGTTTTCCCTCCAAGAAATGTACGATGGTCGTCATAGGTACCTCTCCTGTCAGAGCAGTACTGATCGTGCTTCTTGAACAACAATTCTCTTCCTAATGGCAAAATTTTTGGGAGGTGACTAGTTGTGAGGAATTTGACTTAAGTTTGAATTAGTTTTGCAACCTTCTTAAGCCATTGATTAGGCCTAAAACATGCCATCATAAAACTCCTTGACAACTCATTTGTCCGGATATTTTCTTTTCTCAGTTTATACAATACTCTGAAATCAACTCATGCTTCTTTGGCGTTTGCAACCATTGGTCTAAAGAGTTCTTTGAAGCTTTTTTAGTAGTTTTAATTACAAACTTGTGACCAAGGAATGCTTAAACTCAATCAACGCCTTCATATTAGCATACATTTCTTATGTATATGTTGATTATGTTTACATTGTATAGATAACTTCTTTGAGAAATATACTATGGGATGGTTTCCTTGACTCAACATCGCTTTTATGAGCTTGATGCAACCGTTTCCAAAACAACACAATTTTGAAAAATTGGAAAGCGGTAGCATCGCTGTTGTCATAAGTGCATCCTTCTATTGAATTTTTGTACTTCATTCCAGTAAAATGCATATTTTTGTGTTTCGGGTGTAGGGACCAAACACCTACAATCAACACTTCAATTACCTTTTTTCTCCTCTTGTCTGATGTCTTCCTTAACGAGCTTATACAGTTCTTTTTCTTGCTGCTCGGTCGTCCAGTCAAGCTCTTCTCGGATCCGTCCACAGTTAACATCCAGGTCTTGCATTTCCCTCCGTAGCTCGGCTCTCCTCCCGTTCGGCTGGTCGGGCGATCGGGGTACCTGTCGAAAAGGCTCTTATGCTTAAGTCAGTTTAAGACTGACGGTAGGTAGCAGTAAATGCTGTAATAAAATGCGAGTTGAAGGTGCTTACCAACCTACCTTGGGCTTCTATTTATAGTTTTTGGTTTGGGCCTGTGATTAGGGTTTCTTAATCATGGCCCAATTGCGTTTTAAACCTGATTATTGATTCCGGTTTTGGTGTGGCCATCCGACCGATGGGTCGTGCGTCCTGTCGGTTGTCTTCATAAATGAGGATCCACCTGACCGATGGTCCGGCGGTAGGCCATACTGTACATTTTGCAATAAGTCAATCAAGGTGCTACTAGCCAAGCATATCCTTTCACAAATCATGTATAATATCTAGTTAAATTGAGAAATCCTTGCAATTGCTTAAAATTTATTGTTAAAGTCTAAGAAGTTTAGACTCGCCTCACAAATGACGTGTTCGTGTATCGAAAGCCAATACTCGCACGACATCTATTGGAGAAATGTCCCATTTGAAATATTTGTCTTTTACATAATCTTATCATAGCTAAAACACAAGGATAAATATAATTATTTTGTAAAAACTTATAAATTTATAAATTTATTGTATAAATTTTTATTATGATTATAGAAATAATAAACAAATTTTATATGATCACTATTTTTCACTTTTTGAATATTAGATAGATGGATTAGATTTATTTTTTGTATTAGGTTATAATATATTCAGATTATTATATTTGATTAACCTTGTTATTTTGAGTATATAAATATTAGTTGGTAGATTAAATAATTCATTATAGTCTATTATATAGATATGTGTTTTTGTGTCCAACATTTTGGAGACTACACGTGTCGAAGTGTCTATGTTGTGTTTCGTATCCGTGTTGGTATTTGTACTAAATAAATTAAAGTCACTCTTTGACAACTTTCAACTTTGAAGTATCCATAGCCACACCTAGGCCTAAAAGAATATGGGCTAAACTCTCAATTTTCTACATTTTAGATGAACATTAGAAAATCAAACATATAATTATTGTTGTTGAAGGATATGGAAAAGAACTTTTAAATAGATGCCTATTCCATGAAAAATCATATATTAAAAATTCATTAAGAAAATGAGAACAAACTTCCACGATATATCTTTAAAGATATCATCCATTAAATTTTAAAACATAGTCAGAGCATTGGTCAAGGCAAAAGCCATGACAGACCACTCAAAGTGTCTAAGTGTGTGAAATGTGTTTTTTTTTTATATGTCTTTTAGTGTCAACACAACTTGATGATAATTTTATCTCAAATATACATATAAAAAGAGAAGTATCGAATAATTCATTGATTAATTCATCCATCATTGGAATTGAAAAACTATCTTTGATTGGTATGGCGTAAAGATTTTGATAATTTGCATAAACTTATCAAAAATCATCTTTCTTCTTCGTAAGGATTACATGAGATGAAAAAAATGCTCCTGCTTGATTGAACAATTCTCTCTTAAAGCATATTTGTCATTAACTTCTCATTTTTTTTCTTGTTGACTACGAGGATAATAATATGGTGTCACCTTAACTAGAGTGGATCCTTCCATTAAAGGAATAGAATAATTGTGGAATTGAAGAGGTGACAATGAAGTAAGAGTAGAAAAAACGAAGCATGTGAATGTAGTAGAAAAGCTTACTCAAGCTCCATGTACACAAGTAAATTAGGTAATTGTAAGGTTTATACACTATGATCCACAAATTTCACTCTATAAACTTTAGCAATAGAATTTTAACCATACGTCGAAAGTGATCTAAATGGCTTGCATAGAGACACAATCCATATCACCTTACAAAGTACAAAATTTACCCTTATGTAGATGGAATTTCTATTATTGCTTTCCAAGTGTTATTTCAATGTCATGTTTATGATTTGAACCTCAAATATGTCCAGAAAATCTGCATATAGTACACCTTGGTTGTGTATGCTTAAACCTCCAACATTATCATTTGACATTCACAGTTTAGCATCACCTTAATCTAGTTTAGTGCATTGTATACTGGCGTGCTTGCAATTGATTTTGTGTACATACCTGAATTATGAATACCAGTGGCACGTTTAGAATATAAAGTGGATTTATCTTACCCTTTTATGCTTTATTCTGAGTTAGCTCCATCATGATTATGTTGTTGTGCGAAGCATAATCACATTGGCTATAATCCTCATTTCATCCCAGCATTCTAAAATTGTGCTAATCGTGCTCGAAGCATTTATGCATAAGTTTTTCTACATAAACAAGTTAGGCATATGCTGAGTTCATGCATATCAATTAATCATTGCCCTATTTTTAGTTGTCTTGGTTTTACCGCTGTGTTTTGAGCTTGAGTGCATCATTCTCATAAAGCTAACAATAACTTCAACTAAATATATAATAAAAATTTTAATGGCTGTAAATGTAGAAAACAATCACCAACCATTAACAACTAACACTATTAACATTAGTGTTTACAATTGTATAAGTATCACTCAAAGATTCTATGTATAAAGAAATGTTTCCTTTTTAAATATGTTACAAGTGGCTCAAAAAACTATAATTTATTCACTTAAAAACAAATTAAAGTCACGTTAATATAAATCTTATAGGTTATTAAGTTTAGTAATAAACATTGTAATACAAAATCTTGTAAAAAGAAAGTGAAATATTTGATAAATTTATTTATCTAGACTCATTACAAATTATTTGATAAAAATAATTAAAGATGTCAAATTAAATGACATTTACCAACGAATTATAATGTTTAAATTTAATGTAACATTGTGGTAAACTAACATACAATACTTTGATCATATTTTACAAAAATTTAAAAGATAATTCTGAAATAAAAAAACATACAAAATTATATTTTTAAAATTTAAGTTACATAAATAAAAATAATTTTAATTTTTTTTAAATATAATGATTTCATATATAAATTATGATAGCGCTATATATACTTTAATAAAATTATTTTTAATTTAAAAAAATACATTATTATTATCATTTTACACGACTTAAATATATATTTGATTCTTAAAATAAATAAGTCGACTAAAAGTGATTTTCTTGTATAATTTAAATAGCAAATTAGTTTAACCTGGATATAGGACTATTCAAATGAAACATCTTAGATACATACTTGAACATGTCTAAAAATAATATAGATAATTCCTTGTTTTTCCTCTACCAACTTGATTTATACGGGATGCAATTCAAATTGTTGTAATATAATTCTTAATAAAAATATATTTACGACAAATCAATATTTTAATTGAATTTTTTGACTGAATAAGTTAAATCTAAATTTTTTAAAAAAAGTTTATTAACATTTTACAGAGTAAATTTAATTTAATAGATCATATATTTATCGGAAATATAACTAAATGTTATTGCATATATTATAGGCTACAATAATCACATTCGAACATTATGTTGGAATTCGGAGAATGTCCTTTCTCCCGGAAGAACTGTGGCGCCGAATCCTAGAAATCGGAATCCAGAACAGCGGTTTCAGCTACAAGGATCTCTGCTGCGTCTCCATCTCATGCCGCCGCCTGCGCCGCCTCTCCTCCGAGGATCTTCTTTGGAACCGCCTTCTCTCCGCCGACTATCCCCAACCCCATCTTTCTTCTTCTTCTTCCGGTTCTTCTAAATCCCTATATAAATTAAGGTGCGAGACCTGTCCCGCGTTTTCAACTTTTCTTAGTTCGCCCTTTTGCTTTTTTGTGTGATTTTCTTATCTGGGTATTTTCAAAGTTCAAATTTTATTACTTATTTATGAAGTGAGTTTTTGGGTAATTAGGTTTGAGAGGGACAAGGAGAGGAGAATAGCTGCTCATAGGAGGGCTGTGTTGAGAAAGGAGAGCCAGATTGCGGAACATTCTAGAAGACTCAGAGAAATTCAGACACGTGTTGCTCAAGAAACCGCCACAGCCACACAAACCGCTCAAGACTTGTCCAATTTGCGTAGGGCCAGGTACTCTACCCACTTAATCATTCATTTCACACACACACACACACACCAAAGGCTTTTTTTATTCATCTCTGTTGTAGTTGAATGCTAATGCCGATTCTATATGCTATCTTTTTCAACATATTGGTTATGCTATCTTTTTGGTGTTATGTGTGAATTTTAATGTTCTTGTTTATATAACAGAACTGTAATGGGGTGAATTGATTTTTCATTTCCCGGTAACTACTGATTAAGAACTTAATATTACTCTTCTTAGGTTTGTATCTATTGACTATTGTAATGTTTATCCATTGGGAAGTCACCTAAATAAATTATAGTTACCCTTAGCTGCCATAGTCTTGGCCTCATTGGAGGCCATAGTTGCTACATCATTGGATACTCAATTGGAGCCTGGATGGTGTTTTGTCTCACATAGACTACAAATATGGCTTAAATGAAGTTCGGATAGTTCTTACCTCACCAACTGATTTTACAAGATTGAGTTAGGCACCTAAACCCAATATTCTAAGAGTATGAGCTGTATTTTTTGCTCCATGATGGGTTTGCTGTAGGCTTTACTGCATTTATGATGTTTTTTTTTTGTTTTTTGTTTTTGTAGACAAGCCTTTGTAGCTTTGAATGTGTGGCAACCGGAGGTTGTCCGGAGTAGGCAAAAACAAATGGTTGAGCAGAGTGCTGTCCCTGCTGAATGTCGGATACACGCTCTTGAGATGGAACTAAAGCTTTGTAAGCAACAGATTGCTGGGTTGGAGTTGTTCTATGTAAGTGTTGATTTCCGTATGACACGTAAAGCTTCGTTGGGTTGTTACTTACACAAAATTGTACCAGAAAGATGAAAAGCGCAGGCTTGATACTGCAAAAGAAGAGTTGGCGTCTATGAAGTATCACCCTATGGAGGAGCATAAGACCATAAGCCAAGGGGATAATAAGCATGTCAAGCGGAAGCAGCTGAAAATATGCAATAGCTGTGAGTCTCTAATGCTAATTCCTCCAAAAATATCTGTATACAAAATCAAATCTATTGCTTGCCCTAAGGATAGTGTTTTTTTTTCCTGCTTTTTTGCTTGATTGATTCACCTTTTCTACTCTGTTTCCTTTTCAAATTCATTCCTTATAGATTAAATCATTGTCACAGCAATTATGATCATTATCAATAATAATATTGGAATTGTTTGCCCTTCTGGTTTTTATCTTTTGTTCAGTTTTCTTGCAAAACTAGTATTAAGATTAAGGCGTGTTTTCTTGATTATGCAGTACAAAAAAATGAAACAAAACAGGATAGATGAATAATCCTTTTGCAATTTTCTCCAGAGGAGGGACCAAACGTTATGGTTTATATTTGTTGGTGTGTTTCTGACCAACTGTTCATTGCAAAATTATCTGCTCCTTATAGTTGAGATTAAAACAGACAAAATATGTTTGAGGGCTTGATGAAATCCCCTCTACTGTTCTTGATATTTATATATATGATGAAGGAGATACAAAGAAGTTGAAACATTAAAGGCTGCAACTAGGTGC